>Ga0209633_10004915_pt1 | contig 11889 bp, 3 predicted proteins | sample Cruoilmetagenom1_FD_187290 | JGI IMG/M metagenome (GOLD analysis project Ga0209633, IMG submission 187290) | Oil polluted marine microbial communities from Coal Oil Point, Santa Barbara, California, USA - Sample 1 (SPAdes) (version 2) | ecosystem: Environmental > Aquatic > Marine > Oil seeps ... | reverse complement strand
TGGTATCAATTCATTTGCGACGAACTATAGATGGCAGAACTGAGCTATGGTGAAATTTAAAAATCTCTGGCTGTTTGAGCGCAGCGAGTTTCAGAGATTTTTAAATTTTATTATAGCTTAGTGTATTGCTGTATTGCTGTATTACTGAAATTAAAACCAGCCCCAAGCATTTTAACAACACTCCTGATATCTATTACTCAAAAAAAAATTTCAGGTCAATATAAAGGTGCGTACCGGATCGGGTCCGGCATAGCAACAGGACTCTTAAAAAGTTTACGGAAATAAAAAAACCTGCCATAAATCTTGTCAAATTTATGGCAGGTCCTAAAAAATAAACCCTTTTTTACCACATGTTGTGCAATTACCATAGAGGGTCTATACTTTATCCCTATTTTGTCCAGGTACTAAGGCGGCTAACTGAAAATTTTTTCTTCATATTTTTTAAATTATATTCATAAAACAGATCACGCCCGAAAATATTTTTTCCAGAGGATCTGAGAATTGAGGAATGGTCTGTTTTTACATCATAAAAAAGATGCATATTACTCGACTGGGTAATTTTATCCCATTTCATGAACTGGGGCATATAGGATCCGGTTCTCCAGTATTCTCCGGCTATATCCCACATGAGTTTGTATTGACCCCAGAGGCACTTTTTATCAATCCAGAATTCCATCTTCCCCATGTTATAATAGGGATCTTCGGGTATACATGTGAGAATATAAAATTTCCTTGGAACCCAGACACATGTTACAGGCGACCATGGAGCCTGCTTACACCCTTTAATCTGCCAGCCGGACTGAACACCTTTGACATCACTTATCGCTTTCCAGTGACCGTCATCCTGCTGAACCATGTGGGTATAATCTTGCGCACTATCCTTGGAAATAGCCATTAATCCTATTTTTTCACCAACATATGTCCATGTCATTTTTGATGTGTTTCCAAGCCATCCGTTTCCATCATCTATGGTGAAGTCTGACCCCAAAAATGGATCAGATCTGTTTGCACCTGACATTCTTTTGGTTCTTCTTATAGCTGGAATATAGACATAAAGCTGATCATCTGATCCATCTGTTTTTCTGTAGGTAAGCTGAGCTGTTCCAGCAAGATCGTAGGGTGCTACTACGACCGTAACCTCCATAAACATCATGTTGCTTGAATTTTCTTCATCCTTTGCTTCGGTTGTGCCCCAGACATTATACCGGAGATAATTATTTTGGATTACTCTTTCAAATCCTTTCTTTCCTACCCATTCAACTGTGAAGGGACTTTTCATCCCCCCTTCTCTCCCCCTGGTAATGTCCCTGTTATGCATAAATTTTATTCCGCGGTCAGGATCATTTTTTAAATCTAAATCCGGAAAAGGATACCCGTATACCCATTTTGGATATTTGCCGGTTGCTGTTTCAATTATGACCCCTTCTTTATTAAGAGAATATTTGCCTACATTATGTTTAAGCCCATATTCGTCCCATTCAGTATCATTACTGGCATCATACTCAAACGCTCCTATATTCATTATCATTTTGCCTTCCCTGACCCATTTTACCATATCGTCAGGTGCAAGACCTTCAACCTTTTTCCAATTTTTCGTCCCTATTACATCTCCTGGCTGCAAACCTATTTTTTCGAACATTTTTTTTTGATGTTTTTTCCAGTCGGGATCCTTGGCGTTTGATGCTGATGCCAGAAAAAATACTATAAAACTAACCATAATTCCGATTTTTACAAAACTTTTTACCACGACGAATCTCCTATTAAAATACAAATTAAAATTGGACTTCCGCTCCATTTAGGCAAAATTTATTATTGGCAATAATCGTTTAACATGACATTGGTTCGGTAGTAACGGTTTGTGACATATAAGTTTTCAGATAATCACCTGGTTTTAAAATTTGGCACAATACCAAAAGGAATAAGGCTTACAATACGCAGGCGGCCGATAACACAGTGAAATTATTTATGTAACTGTCCATGGTTGATTTAATAGGGTTAGTTCTAATTTCAGAGATACACTGATGGCCAAAGCTAGAACCAACCCCATTTAATCAAATATCTTTTTCAAAAAATGTAAACTACTTTTTATCAGCAGTGTCCGGTTAGAATCGTACGTGAGGGGAGTTTAATTGTTTTCTTTCTTGCAATTTTCTAACCAGACACTACTGACTTTTTATGGCCTATAAAGGATGTTTTAATACAAATTGTTATTTAGTCCAAGTGGCCAATCTGCTCACGCTAAATTGTTTTTTATTCTCAGGAAGGTTATATTCATAAAATAGATCCCGGCCGAAAATATTTTTACCAGAAGACCGAAGGATCGTTGAGTGGCTTGTTTTAACATCATAGAAAAGATGCATATTACTCGATTGGGTAATTTTATCCCATTTCATAAACTGAACCATAAAAGATCCGGTTTTCCAGTATTCTCCTGCTACATCCCACATGAGTTTGTATTGACCCCAGAGAGATTTTTTGTCAAGCCAGAATTCCATTTTTCCCATATTATAATAAGGATCCTCGGGTATGGCTTCAAGAATATAAAATTTTCTGGGTACCCAGATACATGTGACAGGTGACCATGGTGCCTGGGTGCACCCTTTGGTTTGCCACCCGGACTTAATCCCCTCAACATCGGATGTTGCCTTCCAGCTGCCATTAGGCATCTGGGCCATATGGGTGTAGTCATTGGCACTATATTTGGCAATACACATGAGACCTATTTTTTCTTCTATAAACCGCCACTGCATGTGTGAAGTATGTCCATGCCATCCATTACCATCATCTATGGTGAAATCTGATCCCATGAATGGGTCAGACCTGTTTGCACCGGACATTCTTTTTGTTCTTCTAATTGCGGGAATATAAACGTAAACGTTATCTTCGCGGCCATCAATGAATCTGTATGTAAGCTGGGCAGTACCGGCAACATCATAGGGAGCGACAACAAGTGTAACCTCCATAAACAGCTTGTTTTTTTTGTTTTCATCGTTTCTTGTCTGCTTTGTCCCCCATAAATGATAGCCGAAATAATCAATGGATATAACTCTTTCAAATCCCTTGTTACCAACCCATTCAACAGTAAAAGGATTTTTTATCCTCCCTGTCCTGCTAAAAGCAAGGTCTCTGTTATGCATGGTCTTTATTCCAGCATTGGGATCATTTTTATAATCTATATCCGGGTAAGGGTGTCCGTATACCCACTTTGGGAATTTGCCCGTTGCAGTTTCTATTATGTCTCCGCTTTTATTTAAGGAGTATTTCTCCTTATTATGCTTGAGGCTATATTCGCCCCATTCCGCATCATTACTGGCATCATAAGAGAATTTTCCTATATTCATTATTACCTTGCCGCTTTTCACCCAATCCAGCATATCATCGGGTACAAGGCTTTTAACTTTTTGCCAGTTTTCCGTGTTGATTATATCTCCTGGCTTAAGCCCTATTTGATTAAACATTTCTTCTTGATTTTCTTTCCAATTGGGATCATAGGCATTAGATGATTGTGACGCAAAAAGTACAAATAGAATAAACAGGATAGCAGACAGCATGATTTTATTTGACATTGGCAGCTCCTTATTATTAACAACTCAACTTTATGAGGAGTGAATTTATCTCTACTCCCCCTTCAATTGTGGCGTTTGATTATTATTTAAACCGAAATATACAACTGCTTTTCTCATTAGCAGATCAAAAATGGAGTTTATAATCCTCTTGAATTAATTATGAACTTTGTACAGCTTAATTGTATAGATTGTCAGCAGTGTCCGGTTAAACTCCCCGTATTTTCTTTTTTGCAATTTTCTAACCGGACACTTCTTATAAATAGTTAATATAATTATTAAAAAATCATTATAAACATAAATTGTTTATGGAGGTTAAATCTCCTGGATAGTCCTTGCAATAATAGTATCCTGGGTTTTTTTGTTAAGAGTGGTAAACTGCGCGCTGTACCCGGCCACACGAACAATAAGCTCGTTGTAATCTTCCGGTTTTTTTTGAGCAGATAAAAGAGTTTCATTATCGACTATATTAAACTGGACATGATTGATTCCAAGATCACACCATGTTTCTATATACGATTTCCAGACTCCAAACCCTTTATCTCCTGCGAGCTGAACCGGTGAAAGGCGCTGATTCAGCAAATCAGCCCTGAACATGGTCTCATGATCAAGCTTTCCAACGGAATTTAAAACCGCTGTGGGACCTTTTTTATCAAGTCCTGCTCCCGGGGAGCAGCCTCCGTCATAGCAGGTGTCCCCAAGGCGTCTTCCATTGGGCAGGGCACCCAGAAGAGCTCCTGCAACTGTATAAGCTGCAATATTCTGGGGAACCATGGGAATCCCCTTGGATCTTGTGCCCCAATCCTGACACGGAAGGGCAACCTCATCACGCATTCTCTCATGAATTTTCACTATAAGATCATCTGCATATGGGTCATCATTACCCCATTTGGGAGCGTTTACAAATTCCATACGCTCTTTTTCATACCCTTCCCAGTTGGACTTAAGCATCCCAAGGAGCTGCTCCATTGTATATTTCTTTTCATCAAATACGAACTTCTTTATGGCTACAAGGGAGTCCATCCCATCCATCCAGATAAATGTAGTGAGCCAGTTATTTCCGTATTCACGCCTCTGGAAGCAATTAAGTCCTTTTTCCACGCAACGTTCATAGGTTGCAGAAAGATGGGGCCTTCCCATATGCTCTTCAACAACCCGGGTCATATTTCTCATCTTGACCGCTTCCCAGTGAATAACCTTGAACTGTTCAACAGTTGCATTAACAAGCTCATCAAAAGTCATTTTTGTGGGGTCACCTGTTTTGGGGCCGATCTGCATATTAAATATGGGATTAAAGCCGTTCCACAGGGCAAGTTCCATACATTTTGAACCAAATGTAGCACTGGAAGAATATCTTGCAGGCATGCACCCATCCTTAGTATCGGGGCACGGCACAATACAGGCCTGGGCTGTCCATGTTCGCGCCTCTTCTTCAGGGGTATTGCTCCAGAACATATTTGCTTTTATAAGGACCTTATCATTTCTGATATTAGGATAACCAAGCCCGTGGCGTACGCACTCAAAAGCATTTTTCAATACATCGTCCGGCATTTCCTTGTTATATCTTAAGGCAAATGTGGGTGAGACGCACCGAACAAGACGTGCTGCTTCGAGAATAAGATTAGTAAGGTCATTATATTTCATATTCCCTTTTTCATCGACACCCCCTAAAGTCCATACATAGGGACCGGGATCACCTGTCATCAGCTCACGGCTTTGACGATTCCGGCAGCTACCATATTCGAATGCACGGATAAGATATTCACACATGTAATCAAGGGCATCTTCCCTTGTCAGGGTTTTTTCTTTGATAACATCCTGCTCATACCACTCCCAGAACCACCAGTCATTGTGTGTAGGCCATGATCCATCAGCTTTTTCAAACTTTCGGCACATGGTCTGAATCTGTTCAAACTGCAGGGCTTCGGCAAAATTTCTTGGAGGGTTTTCAGGAACCCAGGCGCAACGTTCGGAAATATCCAGTAATTCCTGTTTCCTGCTGGAATCGGTTTCAAAATTTTCCGCTACTATTCTTGCGAGCCTTGAAAGACGTTGAGCATACTTAAGCTCTGCTTCCAGGGTCATCTTCATTGACTTCCAGTTATCAATTCTTTTTAAATAATGGTATTCATCATCAAATTCAGGTTTTGCGCCCACTTTGTAAAGAACATCATCTGCATCTTTTAATTTACCGTCAATCTCGTCAATAATCGCCCTGTAACCTTTTTTATAATAATTAAATTGGGATGTGCAGTAACCTCCGGTTTCAAGGTGGGCGCCACCAGTAAAGGTCTGTGTGGTTCTGGCCATGATCATCTGACGCTTGCTTAAAATTCTTTCAGTCATAGCCTGCATTGTGTAAGGCCTCATTACTTTCAGAGCCTTTGCAATATCATCACGTTTATCTTCGTCTACTATATCATCTTTATCATTTAAGTAGTCTTCATTTAAGGAATGGGAACCGTTGGGGGTCCAGAAAATCTTATTGGGAGCTGAACCGCAATATCCAACGATTCGCGCTTTATCGACAATAAATACAGGAATCTCGGCATTTATTGTTTCCAGAGCCCTCGACCAGGTCAACATATACGGTTCGATTTTGGCTTCTTCAGTATCAAAGGCCCTGGCAAAATGAATTGGCCCAAACTCACAAAGTTTAACGCCCGGAAGATATGAACCGGCTTTTGTAGCTTTTGACCAGATTGATTTCCTCAAATGATCTACGCGCGAAGAACGTGCTTTCTCCGCCCACCACCAGTATTCCCTTTTATCCAGTAAACTTTGTAATTTATCCTGCTTTTCTCCTGTGGCCATTTTTAACTCCTTTTCTGTTTTATTTAGCCTGTATTTTACGAAAAGTTACCCAAGTTTTATAACTTTAAAATGGTCGATCGAATAATTACTATATTATAACAATAATAACTATTCAGCTATACGCATCAGCTGAATAGTTACATGGAAATTAAATTTCCTGAATAGTCCTTGCGATAATGGTATCCTGGGTTTTTTTATTAAGAACTGTAAATTGCGCACTGTATCCAGCTACACGAACAACAAGTTCAGAGTAATCTTCCGGTTCTTTTTGGGCAGCCAAAAGAGTATCATTATCAACCATATTAAATTGCACATGATTGATTCCAAGATCACACCATGTTTCTATATATGATTTCCAGATTCCAAACCCCTTATCTCCTGCGAGCTGAACCGGTGAAAGGCGCTGATTCAGCAAATCAGCCCTGAACATGGTCTCATGATCAAGTTTTCCAACAGAATTCAAAACTGCGGTTGGACCTTTTTTATCAAGCCCTGCTCCTGGTGAACAGCCTCCATCATAACAGGTGTCTCCAAGACGTCTACCATTGGGCAAAGCACCCAGAAGGGCTCCACCAACCGTGTAGGCAGCAATATTCTGCGGAACCATTGGAATCCCTTTGGATCTTGTACCCCAATCCTGGCATGGAAGGGCAACTTCATCACGCATTCTCTCATGTAACTTTACAATAAGATCATCTGCATATGGATCATCATTACCCCACTTGGGGGCATGTACAAAATCCATACGCTCTTTTTCATACCCTTCCCAGTTCGCCTTGAGCATTCCCATCAACTGCTCCATCGTATATTTTTTATCATCATATACGAGCTTTTTTATCCCAACCAGGGAATCCATACCATCCATCCAGATAAATGTTGTAAGCCAGTTGTTCCCGTATTCACGTCTCTGAAAACAATTTAGCCCATCTTCCACGCACCGTTCATATGTAGCCGAAAGATGAGGCCGGCCCATATGCTCTTCTATAACCCGAGTCATATTCCTCATTTTAACAGCCTCCCAGTGAATAACCTTAAACTGCTCAATAACAGCAGCTGTCAACTCGTCAAAAGTCATCTTCGTGGGGTCCCCGGTTTTTGGGCCGATTTGCATTTGAAATATTGGATTAAACCCGTTCCATAAGGCAAGTTCCACACATTTTGAGCCAAGAGTTGAACTGGAGGCATAACGGGCAGGCATGCAGCCGTTTTTGGTGTCAGGGCATGGAACAATGCAGGCCTGGGCTGTCCAGGAGCGAGCCTCTTCTTCCGGCGTGTTGCTCCAGAACATATTAGCCTTTATCAAGACTTCATCATTTCTGATATTTGGATAACCAAGGCCATGGCGTATGCATTCAAAAGCATTCTTCAAAACATCGTCAGGCATATCCTTGTTATATCTCAAGGCATACGTGGGGGAGACGCACCGAACAAGCCGGGCCGCTTCAAGAATAAGATTTGTTAAGTCATTATACATCAATGTCCCGTCAGGGCCCTTTCCGCCCAAAGTCCAAACATAAGGCCCTGGGTCCCCGGTCATAAGTTCTCTGTACTGACGGCTCGCTATCCTTCCATATTCAAACGCACGAATAAGATATTCGCACATGTAATCTAAAGCATCTTCTCTTGTTATGGTTTTTGCTTTAATAACATCCTGCTCGTACCACTCCCAGAACCACCAGTCATTATGCGTAGGCCATGATCCATCAGCTTTTTCAAATTTTCTGCATGTAGTCTGAATTTGTTCAAATTGCAAAGCTTCAGGAAAATTTCTAGGGGGGTTTTCAGGAACCCAGGCACAGCGTTCGGAAATATCCAGTAATTCCTGCTTTCTTTCCGGATTGGTTTCAAAATTTTCAGCTATTATCCTGGAAAGCCTTGAAAGACGTTTAGCGTACTTAAGCTCTGCTTCCAAAGTCAGCTTCATTGTCTTCCAGTTATCAATTCTTTTTAAATAATAATACTCATCGTCAAACTCAGGTTTTGCGCCAACCTTGTAAAGGACATCATCCGCATCTTTTAATTTTCCATCAATCTCTTCTATAATTGCTTTGTAACCTTTTTTATAATAATTAAACTGGGACGTGCAGTACCCTGCAGTTTCAAGATGGGCCCCTCCAGTAAAAGTCTGAGAAGTTCTGGTCATGATAACCTGGCGCTTGCTTAGAAGTCTTTCAGTCAAAGCCTGCATTGAATAAGGCTTCATAATTTTCAGCGCTTTTTCGATTTCATCACGCTTATCTTCGTCTATTATATTATCCTTGTCATTTAAAAAATCTTCATTCAAGGAATAAGAACCATTTGGAGTCCAGAAAAGCTTATGGGGAGCTGAGCCGCAATAACCGATTATTCGTGCTTTATCTACAATAAATACAGGTATCTCTGTATTTATTGTTTCTAATGCTCTTGACCAGGTCAACATATAAGGCTCAATCTTGGCCTCTTCGGTATCAAAAGCCCTTGCATAATGGATGGGCCCATATTCACATATTTTAATACCTGGAAGGTACGCAGATCCCTTGGATCCTTTTGACCATACAGCCTTTCGTAAATAGTCTATGCGTGGAGAACGCGCCTTTTCCGCCCACCACCAGTATTCCCTTTTGTCCAGTAAATTTTGTAGTGTGTCCTGCTTTTCTCCTGTGGCCATTTTAAACTCCTTTATTGTTTTGTTTAGCCTGCATTATATTAAAAAATTACTAATTTTTATTACATTGTAATATTGTAACAATTAATACCAGCACCCTATTGCACACCAGTTAACAGCCAATTATAATAGTGCGCTGCATCCCCTTAACAGAGAAATGCAACGCACAATTATCAAAAAACGCCATGGACAGCAGTACTAACTAAATTTAAATCTCCTGAATAGTTCTTGCTATAATAGTATCCTGGGTTTTTTTGTTAAGGGTTGTAAAGTTGGCACTATAACCGGCCACACGAACCATCAATTCGCTGTAATCTTCCGGCTCTTTTTGGGCAGCCAAAAGAGTATCATTATCAACCATATTAAATTGTACATGGTTAATTCCAAGGTCACACCAGGTTTCAATATAAGACTTCCATACATTAAAACCTTTATCTCCCACAAGCTGCGCCGGGGAAAGACGCTGATTTAACAGATCTGCCCTGAACATGGTCTCATGGTCAAGTTTTCCAACAGAATTCAAAACAGCTGTTGGTCCCTTTTTATCAAGGCCGGCTCCTGGTGAACAGCCTCCATCATAGCAGGTGTCCCCAAGGCGTCTTCCATTTGGCAAAGCACCAAGAAGAGCTCCTCCAACCGTGTATGCCGCAATATTCTGCGGAACCATGGGGATCCCTTTGGATGTCGTACCCCAGTCCTGGCAGGGAAGAGCAACTTCATCACGCATTCTCTCATGCACCTTTACAATAAGATCATCCGCATAGGGATCATCATTCCCCCACTTGGGCGCCCTTACAAAATCCATCCGTTCTTTTTCATATCCTTCCCAGTTTGCCTTGAGCATTCCCATCAACTGCTCCATTGTATATTTCTTTTCATCAAATACGAGTTTTTTAATGGCCACAAGGGCATCCATGCCATCCATCCATATAAATGTAGTAAGCCAGTTGTTTCCATATTCACGTCTTTGAAAACAGTTAAGCCCTTTTTCAACACAGCGTTCATAAGTAGCAGAAAGATGAGGCCGTCCCATCTGTTCCTCTATAACACGGGCCATATTTCTCATCTTCACCGCTTCCCAGTGAATAACCTTGAACTGCTCAACAACTGCATCTGTCAATTCCTCAAAGGTCATATTTATGGGGTCCCCGGTTTTGGGCCCAATCTGCATCTGGAATATTGGGTTAAAGCCGTTCCACAGGGCAAGTTCCATACATTTTGAACCAAGGGTGGAGCTGGAAGCATAACGGGCAGGCATGCAGCCGTCTTTGGTATCAGGACACGGAACAATGCAGGCCTGGGCTGTCCAGGTGCGCGCTTCTTCCTCCGGCGTGTTGCTCCAGAACATATTAGCCTTTATCAGGACTTCATCGTTTCTGATATTTGGATAACCAAGGCCGTGACGTATACATTCAAAAGCATTTTTTAAAACATCGTCAGGCATATCCTTGTTATATCTTAAAGCATATGTGGGGGAAACACACCTGACAAGGCGGGCTGCCTCGAGAATAAGATTTGTAAGATCATTATACTTCAATGTTCCATCAGAAGTCTTTCCGCCCAAAGTCCAGACATAGGGTCCAGGATCACCAGTCATAAGCTCTCTGTACTGACGGTCCCTGCAGCTTCCATATTCAAATGCACGAATGAGATATTCACACATATAATCGAGGGCATCATCTCTTGTTATTGTCTTTTCTTTAATAACATCCTGCTCATACCATTCCCAGAACCACCAGTCATTATGTGTGGGCCATGATCCATCAGATTTTTCAAATTTTCGGCACATGGTCTGAATCTGTTCAAACTGCAATGCTTCTGCAAAATTTCTCGGAGAATTTTCAGAAACCCAGGCACAACGTTCGGAAACATCCAATAATTCCTGTTTTCTTCCTGGATCAGCCTCAAAATTTTCCGCTATTATCCTGGCAAGTCTTGAAAGGCGTTTAGCATACGCCATCGCTGCTTCCAGAGTAATTTTCATTGCTTTCCAGTTATCAATTCTTTTCAGATAATGGTATTCATCCTTAAATTCAGGCTTTGCGCCAACCTTGTATAATACCTCATCTGCTTCAGCCAGTTTCCCGTCAATCTCTTTAATAATTGCGGCATAACCTTTTTTATAATAGTCAAACTGGGAAGTGCAGTAACCTCCGGTTTCAAGATGAACTCCACCGGTAAAAGTCTGGGAAGTTCTGGCCATAATTGTCTGGCGTTTGCTCAGGATTCTTTCAGTCATAGCCTGGATCGTATAAGGTTTCATTACCTTGAGAGATTTTGAAACTTCGTCACGTGCTTCTTCCTCAATCAAATCATCCTTATCGTTTAAAAAATCTTCATTCAGGGAATAGGAACCATTGGGACACCAAAAAATCTTATTCGGGCCGGAGCCGCAATAACCGACTATCCGTGCGTTATCAACGATAAATATGGGGATTTCTTCATTGATTGTTTTCAATGCCCTTGACCATGTCAGCATATAAGGCTCAACCCTGGCTGCTTCTGTATCAAAGGCTTTTGCATAGTGAATGGGACCATATTCACATATTTTAATGCCGGGCAGATAAGCTGCCCCCTTTGTGGCTTTTGACCATACCGCTTTTCTTAAATAATCGATACGTTGAGAGCGCGCCTGTTCTGCCCACCACCAATATTCTCTTTTGTCTAATAAATTTTGTAATTTTTCCTGCTTTTCTTCTGTTGCCATTTTTAACACCTCCAGCCTGAAACACTTCCAAATTAAATTTTAAACAATCCTGCCCAGCAATAAAGATATATCTATATTATTACATATAATCGCTCAGCTGAAGCTTTCAGTCAAGCATAATTAACATTAATTAAGTAATAATCTATTTTGGCAGGTGTAAA
>Ga0209633_10004913_pt1 | contig 11891 bp, 6 predicted proteins | sample Cruoilmetagenom1_FD_187290 | JGI IMG/M metagenome (GOLD analysis project Ga0209633, IMG submission 187290) | Oil polluted marine microbial communities from Coal Oil Point, Santa Barbara, California, USA - Sample 1 (SPAdes) (version 2) | ecosystem: Environmental > Aquatic > Marine > Oil seeps ... | reverse complement strand
CGTATACGGCCACAGCTTTAGCCGTGGCTGGGAGAATGACGCCCATATGGGTAAAGAAGGCATAGAGCATGGCTGCACCGATCTTGCAACGCAGCTCATCAATTATAGTGAAGGTGACGGCATTGATATTGCTCTTGGCGGCGGTCGCGGCGGTTTTTTGCCAGACGACGCAGGCGGGCGGCGTAAAGATGGCGTTGATTTAACGGTTGCTTGGGAGGCGAAAAGCGATAAGCATGTTTATGCAGGTGATGCCGCCTCTCTACGCGGGTTAGACGCGAAGGACGGACAGAATGTTTTTGGTTTATTTAATGGCTCTCACCTCTCTTACGAAACCGACCGTGATAACACTGAAGAGCCATCTCTGACCGAGCTAACCGAATTTGCCATCAAAAACCTTGATGCACGCGGCACTGGTTACTTTCTCATGGTAGAAAGCGGGCGGATTGACCACGCTCATCACGGCACTAACGCCTACCGCGCCCTTACGGAGACACAAGAGCTCGCGCGCGCCGTGGCGCTGGCCGATATGATGACCAATGACGAAGACACTTTGATCTTGGTCACAGCAGATCACAGTCATGTCTTTACCATCGCGGGTTACCCCAGGATAGGCAATCCAATTTTGGGGTTAGTTGTTCCGCCAGGTGATGGCGGCGACGAGGACCATACGAGCAAAGCAGCCGACGGCCTACCTTACACGACCCTTGGTTATCATAATGGCGAGAACCCACGCTCTGATGTGGAGCAAACCGAGGAGATGGTACAGGACAAAAACTATCATCAACAATCAGCCATCCGCAGGCCATCCGAGACCCATGGCGGTGAGGACGTAGCCCTTTTCGCCAAGGGCCCAGGTGCTGATGAAGTCCACGGCGTTATCGATCAAGCCGAAATATTTGGAATTATGACAGACGCGCTTGGACTTGAAGCCGAATAGTTTTTATAATACCTAAGAACAATAAAGGCGCAGCGGTTACAACCCCTGCGCCTTTTTTATGCGATATTTTGGCAATAAAAAAGGCGGGGAAAACCCCGCCTTTTTATTTTTCATTTTCTAAGCTGACTTAGAATTTGTATTTGGCGCCAACCTGTATGCGCCATAATGTGTCTCCGGTATCTGTGAAAACATTTACAGCATTTGCATTGAAATTGTCGTATACAAATTGATTGCCAACAATCGTAGCACCTACAACATCAACACCTTCAGCCGTGTTACTTGTTGCTATAAAGCGTTGTACACCAGCATCACTATCAATGAAATTTAGGAAGTTTTCAAAGTTAACTGAAAGCTCAAGATGGTGCCCATTTATAGGTGTGGGCACTTCTTGGGTGAACCTTAAATCGATATCCGCTGTTGAAGGTTGCGTAACTGCACCGCGCGGCGCAATTGTACCAGCAAATTGTGCGAGGTCATTCTCATCAATAAAGTTGAAGAACCCAGCAGTATCAAATCCTGGCGCAAATGTTACTAAAGGATCATTCGGCCCTGTAGGGATGTAAAGCAAACTACGGGCTTCGTCATCAGAATCGCCAAACGCAACTTGAGACGTTCTGGCATCAAATACGAAACCGAGAGGCCGTCCTGTTCTTACACGACCAAAGACACCAATTGTTGTATCTAACTCGTCCCAGAACTGGTTGCGGTATGTAGCCCCAACAACAAAGTTATGTTTGTTGTTAAAGAACGAGTCTGCCACGGGAACATTGTTGAAATCAGATGTTGTCACCTCTTCAAAATTTGACCCCGCCGTTGATGAGTTTCCTGCATTACCGACTTCTGCGTCGGAGTATGCATAACCTAAGCGAACGTCAAGTGTACCTGAGTTTGAAACATCAAACTGTTTATTGAACTGAGCAGAGAAAGAGATAGCTTCCCCGCCCCCATTTACAGCATTGGTCATAACGATATTCTGCCCAACGTCAGCACCGGCAAAGCAAGCAGCGGATGTATTATTGTAAGTCCGAAGATCTGCACTTAATGTCGCATTACACCCTGCAAGCAGTGGGTCAATATTTGCATATATAGGGCGGCCATCTGGCGCTGTCCCGTTTTGGGCAATGCTCAAATCAATAAAGTCAATTGCGTTTCTATTACGGCTATAAATGAAATCAAGTTTTGCGTTCCAACCATCTAGGAAAGAACTGCCTGTTCCTTCCGTAAAGTGCGAAACGCCAAGACTAAACCGGTCAACACTTGGTGGTGTGAAGTTAGGGTCTGTCGCCGCAACATCAGCGTCAAAAGCTGCTGTTCTGAGTTGTTGTTCTGCGGCCAAACAAGCTGGTAAGCCTACGAACTGGCCACCTACAATACTACCTGCCAGATCAGCGGCCGTACAAACATCGTTACTGCCGATACTATCCCCAGCATCACCTAAACCAATAGTCCCGCCGAAGTTTTGGAATGCATTTGAGAAAAAGACTGTCGGGTCACCGCCTGTGAAGCGGCCATATCCAGCTGTTAAAGTTGTTTCGCCATATTTACTGGTCGGCAAATTCCAAGTAAGTCCAATACGTGGTTGGAATACATCAAACCCGTCAAAGGCTTGGCTATTTGTAATGCCATAACGCTGTTGGAACACAGGGTTTAAGGTTGGCTCATCTCCTGATTTAAAGAAGTCATACCGCAAGCCAGCAACAAGCTGCAAGCTCTCATTGATTTGCCATTCATCTTGAATGTAAAGTGTATGGTTATTTCTAGAGAATGTAGCGCCAGCATCATTAATATCGCCAGTGAAAGATCCATTTTGGCGAATGAGGCGTGGTGTTCCTGCCTCTAATGCAGCAACATCATCAAAGAATAGAGTACCTGTCGCATTAATAACAAATAGATTGAACACGTCTAATTTATCAAGTTCATAACCTGCTGTAATTGTATGATCATTCATCACATAAGTACCTGCGAGTTTCAGCTGATCCACACGTGTATCTAGTTGGTTCGCACTACGGAAAATACCAGGGCCAGACGCAAAGTTTTGGCCAAAGAATTCATTACTAAATGAAAGGGGACCAATCGCAACACGTGGTATTGGGTTAGCTGACTGTTGCTCACCACCGCCTAGAGGGTCTTGAATATCTCCAATATCAATACGTGAAAGTCGGACTTCCGTAGAAAAGTTATCTGTCCAGTTCGAGAACAAACGGAGGGAGTAACTATTAGAATCAGATCCCTGATTATAAAAGTTATCAGAAAAAGTGTACTCACCACGGCCACTGCCAAGATCGTCACTTACTAATGAAATCTCATCCAGTTTTGCATATGTACCTTCTAACCGATGATCATCATTAATATTCCAGTCAAGACGACCAAAGAAACGCCGGCTTGTCCTTGGAAGAGTTGAGATTGGCCCTCCAACATCACGGCCAAAGATATTTTGAATCGCGGCAGCGGCGCGGTCAGCATCACTCTGCGTAATGGCTGTGGTTTGATTGGCAAAGCCGCTACCTAAACCTTCATTTTGAATGCCGCCTGCGTCTGTCTCTTCGTAAGAGCCATAGAAAAACAATTTATCTTTGATGATAGGGCCGCCAATTTCTGCGCCCCAGTTATAATTATCAAAATCAGCTTCGATTGTATTGTCCTCGATTTTAGTGCCTGTCAGGCTGTCACCTGTGTAAAGCATAAAAGCGGATCCATGAAATTCATTCGTGCCTGATTTCGTTGTCGTATTGATCGCACACCCTGTGAATTGTCCATATGAGACATCAATAGGAGAGAACTCCACAGCTGTAGCAGCAACTGAGTCAAACGGAATTGGGAATGTATTACGAGCTGAGGTGCCGGATGAATTGAGGCCAAAAGCATCCCCAGAACGAACACCATCAATTGTGAAGGCATTTCCGCGAGAATTACCGCCCAGACAGTTAACTTGGAAGCCACGGCCTCCTGAACTTCGTCCAATATTAACACGTGGGTCTATTCTGATAATGTCTCGGACTTGACGGCTCACAGAAGGAAGAGATTCGATAGTTCCAAGGTCGAATGCAGAACTTGGTCCTACTGCCAAGTTTACAACATTTGTCCGAGTCGCCGTAACGATAATTTCATCCGCGTCCTGTTGACGTTCCTGAAGTGTGAAATTGAGGTCTGTAGAACCAGACAATCCAAGAGAAATATCTGTTATGGCTGTATCTTGGTACTGATCAGAGCTGACCCGCACTGTGTAAGGGCCGCCAACAGTAAGGCCGCGTGCGCTAAACCCACCATTAGAGTTCGTTGTCATCGAACGTGAAGCGCCAGTACGTGTATCTATAACTGTGACATTTTGGCCGACGGCTGGTGTGCCGTCTGGCGCTGTGACAACACCTCTAACAGATGATGTGATCTGCTGTGCATGAGCAGTCGTAGACGCCGCAAGCATAATCGCAAACGCTGACGTTGATAGCATTGTTGATAATAATGCTGATTTGGTAAACTTATTCATTTTGGGGACCCCTCCAAGAGAAATGAGACTATTTAATAATTTAAAATCTGAATGCAATGCATCCACACACCGTATCTGAAACCAGAACATGACATGCATATGTAATCTGTTTTACAGAATTAAAACGGTTTGGCGATAGTTTTATTAACTAATTGTTAAGTATTTGCATTCTGTGGCATTTGTGCCATTACTTATCCACAGCTTAGGATATAAAGGGGCTATTATGACCAAAATCACCCGTCGCAGTGCACTTATTAGCAGTTTAGCTCTTGTTGGTACTGGAACAGCAAGTTGCGCCAAACCAATTGATTATGACGTAGAATATGCTCATGGCGTCGCCAGCGGTGACCCGCAAATGGACAAAATTATTCTTTGGACGCGAATCACTACGGTGCACACAGGCCGCGTAGACGGAAACTGGCAGATGTCAGAGACTAGCGACTTTTCCAAACTGGCCCGCAAGGGTAAGTTTACTACGGATGCCGCCCGCGACTACACTGTCAAAGTGGATGCTAACAAGCTTAAACCTGGCCGCATATATTTTTACAGGTTTATCATCGGCGATATGGTTTCTCCAATTGGGAAAACGAAAACCCTACCTAGCGGCAGTGTCGAAGACGCTCGTTTCGCAGTCGTGTCGTGCTCAAACTATCCCTTTGGTTTTTTCAACGTTTATGATGACATTGCAAAGCAAGCTCACTTTGACGCGGTTATTCACCTTGGTGACTATTTTTATGAATATGGCCGCGATGGTTATGGCGGCAAAGTCGGAGCGAAGCTAGGCCGCGAACATGAGCCCGCCCATGAAATTATCAGCCTTGCCGATTACCGAACCCGCCACGCCCAATATAAAGGTGACCCTCAAACTCAGGCGGTTCACGCAGCTCACCCCTTTATATGTGTATGGGATGACCACGAGACGGCCAATGATAGCTGGAAGTCAGGCGCGCAAAACCATAATGAAGGCGAAGGCAGTTGGGACGCGCGCCGCGCGGCCGCAATGCAGGCCTATTATGAATGGATGCCCGTGCGCAACCCTGCTCAGGGCACAGCGCGGGAGGCTTTGTTTCGCACGTATTCATTTGGGAATTTGCTTACAATCACCTCCATCGAAACCCGGCTCACTGCGCGCAGCCAGCAGCTTGATTACACCAATCATTTAGAAGCGTTTAAAACCCCCGAAGGCATCGGCAATTTTTTAAAAAATATATTGGGTGACCCTGCGCGTGAACTTTTGGGCCCAGTACAAATGGACTATATAAAAACGGCTCTAAAAACATCTAAAGACAAAGGGCAACCATGGCGTCTCATCGCCAATCAAGTGATAATGGCGCGGCAGCACAGCCCTGATATTACCGATTATGCCGAACGAGATTTCATCAAGGAGATCGAAAAAGTCTTCCCGAAAATTCATGAATATATTGCATTTTCACCGCTTGGCCTGCCTTCAAACCTCGACGCTTGGGATGGATACCCTGCTGCGCGTGAGCGGTTTTACGACATGGCCCGTGCCCAAGGCGCATCTGATTTACTCGTCCTAACGGGCGATACCCATGTGTCATGGGCCAATAAACTAGTTGATAGCAATGAGAAAGCAATGGGCGTAGAGCTTGGCGTGACTGGAACAACGTCCCCAGGTTACAACGCCTATTTCAAGGATGCGACCGAAGATTACTCCAGCCGCATTCGAGCAAAAAATCCGGATATTATCTGGACCCAATCTGCCGAAAATGGTTATATAGACCTGCAATTAAATCACGCCCAAGGCCGTGCCGATTTCGTCAGTGTTAATACCGTTTACGCACCCGAGTATAAGACATTTGTCAGCAAGAGCTTTAAGATAGAGAAATCTGACGATAGCCTTACACTAAAAGACATTTAGCGCATTTTCGGTGTTACAACGCCGAACTCTACCATCGTTTCCGCCATAGATAAGGTCATCTCTTTGATAGAACGGGGCTCTATGCCCAGCTCTGTGCGTAGGCGATCATTGCTGCACTCAGTTTTGACGCCAAGACCGCTTTTGATCATACGGATGGTTTTGTCGAACATCCCTAAAAAATGTACCATGAAATTTGGTAGCTTTTTCGTCGGGGTTTTATAGCCAGCTTCATACAAAATTTTTGAAATATCTAACATCCAGGCATATTCACCAATCAGTAGATAACGACGGCCCGCAGCGGCAGGCATCGTCATCGCATTATAATGTGCATCAGCCACGTCACGCACATCAATACAGGAAAAGCCAATAGCTGGGCACGCAGGCACATCGCCCTTTAGGAGCTTGCCGACAAGATCGCCCGAAGTTGAATAATCAGCATCGAGCAAAGGCCCTAACACTGCCCCTGGATTGATAACTGAAAGTTCCATGCCACTTGCCTCTTTCGTTCCTACAAAGTCCCAAGCGGCTTTTTCGGCGATGGTTTTGCTTTTCAGGTAAGCACTTATACCCCCATCAAGATTTGACCAGTCATCTTCAGTGTGAACGTATCCAGGTTCCCTTTTATGGCCATAGGCAACAGCCGCCATTGATGAGGTCAGCACCACCCGCTTAACACCCGCCTTCGCTGCCGCGCGCATGGCCCGCAGTGCCCCGTCGCGCGCAGGAATGATAAGCTCATTTTCATCATCAGGCTCTGAATTTGGAAAGGGCGAGGCCACATGCTGCACGAACGCGCAGCCCTTCATGGCCGCGTCCCAACCATCATCAGAATCTAAGTTTAAGGTAACAAAGGTTAAATCATCAACTGGCGCTTTTGTGGCGATAGCGGCGCGCACTTCATCTGCTCTGCTAGGTGTGCGTAATGATCCGCGTACGGCATAACCTTCGTTCAAAAGTCTGACGATGCAATGCTTGGCGATAAAACCGCTTGCGCCTGTGACCAATACTATTTTCTTTTTGGCTGCCATGATGAATTTCCCTGCTTTATTATTATGAAAATACGTTTTGACATTTTATGGCTATTTTGTCAATATGTCAGCTAACATGATGGATTTTGCTACAAATACAAAAACTGACCGCATACTCGGCGCCGCTCTTGGCTGTTTCAAACAATATGGGTTTAAACGCACCAGCATGGAGGATATTGCCAAAGCGGCGGACATATCCCGACCAGCCATTTATAATATATTCAAAAGCAAGACCGACGTATTCCGGTCTTTGTCAGAACAGTTTCACGGAAAAACCTTAGAAAACGCCAAAATCGCCTTTTCAGAAGATATGAACCTTCAGCGCCGCGTTACAAGTGCGCTCATTGCGCGCATGACCCCACTTTATGCCCTTGCCCATGACAGCCTGCATGGGCCAGAATTATTTGATGTCAACCAGAGCACATCGGCCGATATTAACGCAAAGGCTGACGATACGTTTTTGCATATGCTCACGGCTGCGCTTCAAAATGGGTTTAACACGCACGAAATTACAAGCGGCCAAAGCGATCTCGCGCCGCGTGAACTTGCTCAATTTATTTTGGCCAGTGCCACTGGGCTAAAATCTTTCGCCTTTAGTGCGCAGGATTACGAAACGCTGCTCACCAAGTCTGTAGACACAACTTTCCATGGCCTAGCGCCTAAATAAAACACTGGAAAATATAGGTAGTTTGCTCTTAAGATAAAGCATGAGAGAAACACCGACACGCCTGAACGGCAAATATACTAAGATCGAAGCTTGGGACAGCCCTACAGGCTCGTCCCTGTGCGTTTATTACCGTAAAGCCAGCGGCAAAGCCAAAGGCGTGGTGCACATCAATCACGGGCTCGCTGACCATGCTGGCCGTTATGCGCGCTTTGCTGAAGTGCTCAGCACGGCGGGGTTTCATGTTTATGCCCATGATCATCGGGGCCACGGAGCCACGACGGCTATTGATGCACAGCAAGGCGTATTTGCTGACCATGCTGGGTCGGATTTGGTGCTTAATGACATTTATGCCGTTAATGAAGAAATCCATAGGCGGCACCCAAAGCTACCGCTGATCATGTTTGGACATTCTATGGGCGGAATGTTGACTTATAATTACCTTCTGCGCTGGCCTGGCACCATAGACGCCGCCGCCATATGGAATGCTGCCATGAGTAAATCGCCGCTCACAGGCCTATTAAAAGTGGTGCTTGGCTTAGAAAAAATATTTAAGGGCCGCACAGCGCCCAGCGTCGTTTCCAAACTAACTTTTGATACGTTTAATAAAGACTTCAAACCCAATGTTACCAGCGCTGACTGGCTTTCCAAAGACATGGCCGAATGCCAGGCATATGAAGACGACCCCGATGGCGGTTGGCGGCCTTCAGTCTCGATGTGGCAAGACCTGCGCAAATGGATTGTCTATGGCGCAAGCGATAAAGGCCTTAGCGATGTGCCCAAAGACATGCCAATCTATATCATGGGCGGCGACGCCGACCCATCCGTAGAAAAAGGTAAAGCCACGCTGGATTTGGAAAAACGCCTTCGCGTCGCAGGCCTTACGAACGTAAAAATGAACCTACGCAAGAACGGCCGCCACGAGGCGCTAAATGAGCCCAAATCCGAGCGCGATGCGGTTATGCAAGACTTTGTCGATTGGGCCCTGGCGGTTATTTAACGCACGCAACCTCACGAAAAAAGGGCAGCCCAACAGGCTACCCTTCCCTCCCCCTATAGATGTTAGCTAGCGATGAACGCGCAGTGTCACACCATAAGTCGGCGGCGCAATCGGGTAACCACTTAGGCTTCCCGCTTGGAATACTGTATCAAAAACCCCTTGGAAGACTTTCTCGTCGGTAATATTTTTACCCCAAACAGATAATTCCCAACCTTGATCGGCATTGCCAATCCCAGCGCTCGCGCCCACGATTATTGAGCTTGGCTGTTCTTTAAGCGGGTTCAAATCCGTACCTGGCGCAAAATGGCTTCTATAGATAGCATCAGCATGGATGAAACCCTCGAAACTTTCGCCAATATCCATACGGTATGTGCCGCCACCCGACATATTCCATTTAGAGACACCTGGCAATCTTTCACCAGACAGGTCCGTAATCGGCGATGCTGACCCAACAATGGAAGGCCCCGTCAAGAACTCATCATATTCTGCGTCAAGGTATGAGCCGCCAAATGTCAATGTAAGCTGGTCCGTTGGCTTAGCAAGAATATCCCATTCAACCCCGTCAATACTGACTGAGCCCGCATTTGAGAGATCAAAATTTACACCGTTAAATGTGTTACTTTGAAAATCCTTAAGCGTCTGCATGAAGGCTGCACCGCTAAAACGAACGCGGTTATCCCATAGTTTTGTTTTCCAGCCTAGCTCATAACTATCCATAGTTTCCGAGGCAAAATCCCGCCCCGTAACACGCGTGCTTTGAGATAGATTAAACCCGCCAGCTTTATAACCGCGGCTAAAACTGCCATAAACATTCATGTTGTCATTCACATCATAGGATAAAATGAAATTACCCGTAACCTTGTCTTCACTACGCGTATCAGAAAAATCTGCTGTTGAGCCGAATGGCTGGAGCGGTACAAATCCCGCAAAGACATTACGTGGCAGCGGGCCAGGGCTAAGGAATGGCCCAAGCGGCGTTCCTGCTGCTGGGAACTGCTCTAGGAAAATTAAATTATTCAAATCAAGCGATGAAAACAAATCATCCGTTGTAAAGGCGCCGATGACATCTTTATCCTCATTGGTCCAGCGCAAACCACCCGTCACAGTTAATTGATCAGAAACATGCCAATCAACGGAGCCAAAGAGTGAATAGGATTGGGAATGTTGATTAAAATCAAACCCAAGCCCTGTATTGGCTCCAAAGAATGAGCCTGGCGTTACGGGCCCAGAAACAAAACCTGTTCCGAAAAATGGCTGGCCTTGCGTCGTATCCAGTCCAATTGCTTGTCCTAGCAAAAACAGCTGTTCTACCGACGTCAGTGACGCAGCGCCGCCCGTAAGCAAACTAGATAATGTATCTGCGTAAGGCCGTGCGTCATCCCCAAAGATAGTGCGATTATTAGTATTTAAGTCCTGATCAAAGAAATAACCGCCAACCATCCAGTCAACCGTGTTTTCGCCAGTTGATGCTAGCCTGAATTCTTGTGTAAATGTTTTAAAATCATCTTCGATATGTCGGTTCTCCACGAGCGAAGCGTCAACAAAATCAGCGTCAATATTATTGGCTTCATCAAATGTACGGTAGGCTGTGATTGATGTGAATGCCATATTACCAAGGTCTACATTAACTTCTGCAGATAGACCCGCAGTCTCATTATCGGTAAATACATCCCCATTTACGCTAATATGGCGGTCAAATGGATCGCGCGTAATTAATGTGGTTGGGCCACTTGGTAAATTTGTTAAAGCAAATGCTGGCCCTGGTGCATGGAGAACCGGCGCGGCTGAGCAGCACTCTTCTTCAAGGCTATTATAATCAGCAATAAGGCGGACGGAAATATCATCACGCGGTTCAATCAACAGCTCACCACGCAGTCCGAACCTATCGCGGTCATTTAAATCACGGCCATCAAAATCATTGGTGAAATATCCATTACGCACATGACGGTTACCCGAAAGCCTAAATGCAACAGCTTCGCTGTCTCCTATCGGCCCCGTCACTGATCCCTTAAAAACACGCAGGTCATAATTGCCAACAGTTACCTCGGCATCAACGCCGAACTGAAATTGTGGCTTCTTAGTGATAATACTCAAAACACCAGCTGGGGTATTTTTACCATAAAGCGTGGATTGTGGGCCACGCAGCACCTCAATACGCTCAACAGCAATAAAGTCATTGATCGCGCTACCAGCTCTTGAACGGTAAACCCCGTCAATGAACACACCTACAGAAGGCTCTAACCCTGCATTAAAACCCGACGTACCGATACCGCGGACAGTAAATGTCGTCGCGGACGGGTTTGCAAATTGGGGAATTGTCAGTGATGGCACCAAAATAGTTAAATCCTGCGCGTCACGAATTTGCGACTCTTCCAACGAATCCGCTGTCACTGCGCTCATGGCAATCGGCGTATCTTGTAGAGTACTTGCTCGTTTTCGTGCTGTGACAACAATTTCGTCAACTTGCGCCGATGCTATATTTGATACACAAAAGCTTGCGATAAGTGCGCTGGTGGCCAATAGACCCAATTTGTTTTTAATCATGATATCCCCTGTTTTTGTTTGCACGTTTATTTATTTTTGTATGAACGCCATGCAGTTTTATACATAAAACGAGATATATGGCAATAAAGGGCACAATTATTATTCAATTTTTTGCATATTGTGACATAAAAACACCAATAATTAAAGTGCAAGAAAATTATTCTGCTACACATGTGCTCATTTGCTATATTGTGCAAACAGGCAAATTTAGCTCCAATGCATCATCACATTTTAGTGCAATTCCCTACATTTTGGGATTCTCCTCTTTCCTTATTTTTTTATCGGCGTATGGGGGAATAAAGCGAAATAGAGAACATAATGCCCATACAATCTATCAACCCTTCAACAGGCG
>Ga0209633_10004912_pt1 | contig 11895 bp, 11 predicted proteins | sample Cruoilmetagenom1_FD_187290 | JGI IMG/M metagenome (GOLD analysis project Ga0209633, IMG submission 187290) | Oil polluted marine microbial communities from Coal Oil Point, Santa Barbara, California, USA - Sample 1 (SPAdes) (version 2) | ecosystem: Environmental > Aquatic > Marine > Oil seeps ... | reverse complement strand
AGTTATTTCAAAGATTTCCAGAGATTAAGGCAAAACTTTGGAACGGTAAGCTTTGGACTAGTGGATTTTATGCAAACACAGTCGGACAATACTCAAACGAGGAGGTAATCAGAGCATATGTAAAAAATCAAGGAATAGAGAAAGAATATATAAAAGTACACTCAGATCAACTAACATTGTTTTGATACCTCGATGGCTCTGCCTCGGGGTAGTTCATTTTTTTTGGAGATAGAGATTATATAGCACCAGAAGAACTTCCTAGTATTGGAGGCTGGTGGGGTAGTGGTAGTTCTGAACTGTCATCTATACTTTATGTTCCTATTACCGCAGAGTACCTATTTTCAACAGAACGAAAAGTTACCTATTCACTAGGGGCGGATTTAGGCATGTCTTATTTTCAATATAATGATGATGCTTTAGGAGGTCGTCTTGAAGTCAATCATATTCTTGTTAGTACCGAAGATTACATAGGCAATGGTCATTATTTTGCAAGTGGGCATATAAAGGCTAGTATGTACTTTAAATCAAAAAGAGGTACCATGTTCCAAACCAGTATAACTTATAAAAAAAGCTTTAAAGATTTTAGAAAAGGAGAATATTCCGTTACAAATTTAGCAGAATCACCAGATAATACTCAAAAGTTTTCACAATCAGGAGATTATTTAGGATTATCCTTAGCCGTGTATTTTAAGAAAAAAAACAAAATTACTAATAGCCTCAAAGCTATTAAATCAGCTAGCAATATAATAGAGCCTACTGAGAAAAACAAGATTTGGTTTTAAAGGAGGGTTAAATAAGACTAATATTAGAGGAATTTTGGCAGATGGAAATAAATCGGGTTATATAGGCACTGAATTATACGGTAGTTTTTTTGCAGACACACAGTTAAGCAAAAAGTGGAATGTAGAAAATGAGATTTTGTTTTCATATACAAATTCTTATCATTTTGCTGAAATTCCAGTTCATTTAAAATATAAATTATCTTCAAAATTTAATATTTTATTTGGTACTAAGCTTGATTTTTTAATAGGAAATGTTTCTGATTACGGATCAGATATTTCAAAATACTATGGAGTATCATTTGAAGTTGGCTCTCAATTCAAAATAAATAAAAGTTTTTTTGTTGAATTTAGGTACTCAAAAAGTTTTACAAAGCAATTTGATTATTATGATTTTTATGATGGGAAAAGAAATACTTTACGGTTAGGAATAGGTACATATTTTTAGAATTTATAATAAATATTTTAAAAATATAGTAGAAGGAGAGTACCAATTTGGTAATTTATTGGTTTCAGAACCAACACGATGAGATTATAAAATATCAGGAGATTATTTTGCACTATCTACCACCATTTATTTTAAAATTAAAAAGAAGCATAAAAAGAAAAAACAACACTAATGAAATTATTAGTAGTAATGGATAAAAGCTTTATTTACTTTTTGTTATACTATAATAAAATCCTTAAATCTGCACTCCTTTTTACGAGTACAGATTTTAAAAGGATTTTTTTACGTCACTGCGAGGAGTTTTTCACGACGTGGCAGTCTCATCAGAAGCAACAGATTGCCACAGTTTTTTTTCAAAACTTTGCAATGACGAAACCACACGTCATCCTATGTTTGTATAAGTGTTTTTTAGAACAAAGCCATTACCTTTTAAAAATTTCAACAATCAAATTTTCAACTAATTACCATTGTTATATTAAATACTTTTCACTAAATTTGCACTCCTTTTTACGAGTACAGATTTTAAAAGGAATTTTTTTAAAATAATGTAAACAATCTCTTTGCGTTAGGATCGTTTAAAAATCTGATTAACAATAAGATACAAAAAACAAATTGACAACATGTCAAAATTACAAGAAAAAATAGAGCTTTATACTAGTGAAGCTGAAAAGTTAGGTTTAGGGTTAAATGCTGAATTATTAGCAGCAGTAACTAAAGGATTAGGTCCTTCCATCTACAAAGAAGACGCTGAAAAAGTTTCAAGTTCTGACAAAAAAGAATTAGAAACTGTAAAGAAAAACTTTTTAATTAAAAAATTAGGTTTAGAAGACAGCGAAAAATTAGATGCAGCAATTGCAACTACTATTGAAAAAATTGGTAAATCTAATCGTAACAAATATCGTGCTATTTTTTATACCATTTTAGTAGAAGAATTAGGAGCACAATCTTTTTATGCAGAAAAACCTGTAGAAAAAGAAAAAGAGGTTAAAGAAGTAGTTGAAGAAAAAGTAGTGGTAGAAAAAGCAACTAAAAAAGAAAACGTTAAAGTGGAGGTTGCCAAAAAAGAAAAAGCAGCTAAAAAAACTAAAAAAGAAGTGGTAGAAGAAGTAAAGGAAAAAGTGATAGCAGAAGTTAAAGAAGAAGTTGTTGCGGAAACACCAAAAGAAGAAAAAGTTAGTCCAGATGAATTTTTAGCAAATTTTAATTGGCACAAATATGAAGAAGGTATTGAGGCAGTTGATGAAGAAAACATTAAAGCTTTTGAAGCAGCACTAGAAGGTACTCTTGGATTAGTAAATGAGCGTGAAGTAATTGAAGGAACGGTGGTTAGAAAAACAGATCGTGAAGCAATTATTGACATTAATTCAAAATCTGAAGGAGTAATTTCATTAAATGAATTTCGTTACAATCCAAGTTTAGCAGTAGGTGATGTTGTTGAAGTTTTAGTAGATAAAAGAGAAGACAGTACAGGTCAATTAGTTTTATCACATAAAAAAGCTCGTGTAATTAAAGCTTGGGATCGTATTAATAATGCACACGAAACCGGTGAAGTGGTTAATGGTTTTGTAAAATGTAGAACCCGTGGTGGTATGATTGTAGATGTTTTTGGAATTGAAGCATTTTTACCAGGTTCTCAAATTGATGTTAAACCAATTAGAGACTACGACCAGTATGTTGAAAAAACTATGGAATTCAAAGTGGTAAAAGTAAATCACGAATTCAAAAACGTAGTAGTTTCTCATAAAGCGCTTATTGAAGCCGATATTGAAATTCAAAAGAAAGAAATTATTGGTCGATTAGAAAAAGGTCAAGTTTTAGAAGGTGTGGTTAAAAACATAACTTCTTATGGTGTATTTGTAGATTTAGGTGGTGTTGATGGATTAGTACATATTACCGATTTATCTTGGTCAAGAATTAATCACCCAAGTGAAGTGGTTGAATTAGATCAAACCTTAAATGTTGTAATTCTTGATTTTGATGATGAAAAAACAAGAATTCAATTAGGCCTAAAACAATTAAATGCTCATCCTTGGGAAGCTTTAGATGAAAACTTAAAAGTAGGCGATAAAGTAAAAGGTAAAGTTGTTGTTATTGCAGATTATGGTGCATTTATTGAAGTAGCACAAGGTGTTGAAGGATTAATTCACGTTTCTGAAATGTCTTGGTCAACACATTTACGTTCAGCTCAAGATTTTGTAAAAGTTGGCGATGAAGTTGAAGCTCAAATTTTAACTTTAGATAGAGAGGATCGTAAAATGTCATTAGGTATTAAACAATTACATCCGGATCCTTGGGCAGATATTGCTAAAAAATATCCAGTTGGTTCTAAACATGTAGGTACGGTTCGTAATTATACAAACTTTGGTGTTTTTGTAGAATTAGAAGAAGGAATTGATGGTTTAGTTTATATTTCTGATTTATCTTGGACTAAAAAAATCAAACACCCATCAGATTTTGTTGCGGTAGGTGATAAGTTAGATGTTCAAGTATTAGAATTAGATGTTGAAGGGCGTAAATTAAATTTAGGTCATAAACAAACTACCGAAAATCCTTGGGATTCTCATGAAGCTAAATTCACTATTAATTCTGTTCACGAAGGAACTGTAAAAGAAGCAAATGAGAAAGGGCTTTTAGTTACTTTAGAAGATGGTGTTGAGGCATTTGTTCCAAACAGATTTACTGCAAAAGAAGATGGTACCAAATTAACAAAAGGAGATACGAATAAATTTAAAGTTCTTGAATTTAATAAAGAATTTAGAAGAATTGTAGCTTCGCATTCATCTATTTATAAAGCCCAAGAAGAGAAAAATATAAAAGCAGCTCATAAAAAAGCTGAGTCTGCAGAAAAAACTACTCTTGGAGATTTAGGTGGAGATTTAGCTGCACTTAAGAAAAAAATGGAAGGAAAATAAAATCCTTTAACATTTAAAAATAAAAAGCTGTATTATTTAATACAGCTTTTTTCTTTTTTATAAGTATAAAATATACTTTTGTAACAAAAAAATAAATGGCATTAATAAAATCAATTTCAGGAATAAGAGGAACTATAGGAGGTAAAGTTGGTGAAAACCTAACCCCATTAGATACTGTAAAATTTGCAGCGGCATATGGTATGTGGCTTAAAAATAAAACCAATAATGAAAATTTGACAGTAATTCTTGGTCGTGATGCTAGAATATCAGGAAAACTAGTAAGCGGTTTAGTTGGAGATACTTTAATAAGTTTGGGTATTAAAGTGATTGATATAGGTTTATCAACTACTCCAACAGTTGAAGTTGCTGTCCAATTAGATAAGGCTGACGGAGGAATAATAATTACTGCAAGTCATAATCCAAAACAGTGGAATGCTTTAAAATTGTTGAACAATAAGGGCGAATTTTTAAATGCAGCAGATGGAGAAGAAGTATTAAAAATTGCTAAAAATGAAGAATTTGATTTTGCGGAAGTTGATAATTTAGGTGTTTTTAGAAAAAAACAACATTATATAAATAGGCATATAGCTGAAGTTCTCAAATTAAATTTGGTAGATGAGGACGCCATAAAAAAAGCTAATTTTAAAGTTGTTGTAGACGCTGTAAATTCTACCGGAGGAATTGCAATTCCTGCTTTATTAGAAAAATTAGGTGTTGAATGTGTAAAATTGTATTGTGAACCAAATGGCGAATTTCCTCATAATCCTGAACCTTTAAAAGAACACTTAACTGATATTTCTGAATTGGTGGTAAAAGAAAAAGCGGATTTAGGTATTGTAGTAGATCCAGACGTTGACAGGTTAGCATTAGTTTGCGAAGATGGTTCTATGTTTGGCGAAGAATATACATTGGTTGCTTGTGCAGATTATGTACTTGGAAAAACTAAAGGCAATACGGTTTCTAATTTATCATCTTCCAGAGCCTTAAAAGATATTACTAAAAAACACGGTGGAAGTTATAAAGCTAGTGCGGTTGGTGAAGTAAATGTGGTTGAGTTAATGAAAAACACTAATGCAATAATTGGAGGTGAAGGTAATGGCGGAATTATTTATCCTGAATCTCATTATGGAAGAGATTCTTTGGTTGGAGTTGCTTTATTTTTATCACATTTAGCACAATCTAAAATGTCTTGTAAGGAATTAAGAAATACATACCCTAATTACTATATGAGTAAAAATAAAATTCAATTAACACCAAAAATTAATGTTGATGAGATTTTAGCAAAAATGGCTTTAAAGTATAAAAATGAAGAGGTTATTAGTATAGATGGAGTTAAAATTAACTTCGAAAAAAAATGGGTGCATTTGCGTAAATCAAATACTGAACCCATAATTCGTATTTACACCGAAAGCACTTCTCAAAAAAGCGCAGATGAATTAGCACAACGATTTATAATGGAAATAAAAACCATATTATAACATAAGAAACGAAATTTAAACATTAGGAATGTTTATTTTCAGAATCTACTATTATTTTGGGGTCTTATCTTTATGTTTAAAACGTTTATGTGTCCAAAAATAATAAGCGGGTTCTTCATTAATTTGAGCTTCTAACTTTCTTAAATAAAGGTCGGTTAATTCATAATCTTCATGCTTTTTAGGTTCTGTTGTTATTAATTGAAAAGTGCTTTCATAATATCCACGTTTAATTTTTTTAGTAGCAATAAAAACTACATTTAAATCGTATTTTTTAGCCAGCATTTCAGTGCCTGTATGAATAGGAACTTTAATACCTAAAAAATTCCCCCAATAATGTGTTTTATGAATTTGAGGCGATTGGTCACTTAATAAACCATAGATGGATTGGATATTATTTTTGTGATTGCTTTTAATTTCTGAAATAATTTTAGAAGTCTCCTTTAAATGAACTCCGAACCGTCCTCTTGTTTTTTTGATTTTATTATTAAAATAAGGATTCCCAATTTTTGTAAATGCTGCATAACCTTTATAATTTATCATAGAGTTTAAGGAAACCATCCATTCCCAATTTGCATAATGTGATGCAATAAGAATTAAGCTTTTTCCATCTTTATAAAGTTCTGTAAGTAATTCAATATTAGTATATGTATAATGCTTATTTAATTCATTTTTTGAAATAGTGAATGATTTTATCATTTCTATAAAAATATCTAAAAAGTGATGATAAAACTTTTTTCGAATGGCAAGTATTTCTTCTTCTTTTTTATTTGGAAAAGCTAATTTAAGATTATCATAAACCACTTTTTTTCGATAACCAATTATATAGTATATCAAAACATAAAACCCATCAGATATAATATATAAAATGCGAAATGGAAGTATAGATAATAGCCAAATTATTGGATATACTAAAACGTAAACAAGTAAATTCATCATATTAATTGCAAATATCGTATTTAATTTTTTTTGAGCACCTTTTAATTTATGATTTTATTATGATCATTTTTTTATACTTTCGTTTTTGGTTTTAAAACTATAACGTATGAATACAAATGTGGTGCTAATTGTTATTATTTTAGCAAATGTAATATTGTCAATTAAGGGATTTAATGATCGTTCTTTTTTTGAAAAATATAAATTTCAAATAGGTCCTGTTAAACGTGGTGAAAAAATTAGATTGTTTTCCTCTGCTTTTTTACATGTAGATTATATTCATTTATTATTAAATATGTATGTTTTATACATTTTTGCACCAATAATAATCAATCATCTAGGGGAATTAAAATTCGTAGTTTTATATGTTGGAAGTTTGTTTACTGGTAGTTTTTTATCTTTAAAATATCATAAAAACGAAGCTTATTATAGTGCAGTTGGTGCTTCTGGTGCAGTTGCAGGTATTATTTATGCAGCAATTTTACTACAACCAAACATGAGTTTATTTATGTTTCCTCTACCAATTCCAATTCCAGCGTATATTTTTGGTATAGGTTATTTGTTATATTCTGTATATGGTATGAAAAAACAATTAGGTAATGTAGGTCATGCAGCACATATAGGTGGTGCTATTGGTGGATATGGATTAATGTTATTGGTTTATCCACAAATTTTTGGACAGAGTAAATTAACCATAATTTTGTTAGGTATTCCTATCATACTATTATTAATTTTTGGAAATCGATTAAAATAAAAAAGAGGCTGTCTGAAAAATCTTTCAATTGTCATTTTGAACGCAGTCGAAAAATCTTATTTATCTAACTATCAGTGATTAGATTATTATGAGATTCTTCATTTTCATTCAGAATGACGCCTTTCAGACAGCCTCATTTTTTGAGCGAGAGACCGGGCTCGAACCGGCGACAGTCAGCTTGGAAGGCTGAAGCTCTACCAACTGAGCTACTCTCGCATTGGTTGCGCAAATATACAATGCTTTTATATTTTGGCAAGTATTTATTTAAGAAAATTAAAACTTTTTTAAATAATGAAAACCTAGCTTTTTATAACCTTCATTTTCATAAAACCGATGCGATTTAACGTTCTCTATAAACGTATTTAGTTCCGTAGCTTCATAACCTATACTTTGTGCATAATTATAAATCCAACTGAATATTTTTTTACCCAATCCTTTATTTCTATAATCTTTGGAAATTACAACATGATCCGGTTCAATAGTTTTGCCACAATAATGTCTTGTCAAAAACCACAAACCTGCAATACCAACCAATTCATCATTTACATATAAACCAATACATTTATAATGTTGTGTTGTCATTTCTAATATTCGCTGTTTTAAAATATTATCTGGTGTATAAGCGTTTAATTCTTTTAATAAAGGTAAAATTATTAAAATATTTTTCGATGGAATAAACCTAATTTCAACAGTATCCATAATTATAGTATTTTTAGTGTAACTTTTATCAATAGTATGAAAATTATTTTAAAAACTAAAAGATTATATTTAAGAGAATTTATTCCTTCGGATGGGTTTCATTTTTATGTTTTGAATAACGATAAAGAAGTTTTAAAATATACAGGAGATATTCCTTTTTTAACTGAAAAAGAGGCTTTAAAATTCATTGAAAATTACAACGAATATAAAAAAAACGGATTTGGAAGATGGGCAGTTTGCTTAAAGGAAAATCATGAATTTATAGGTTGGTGTGGTTTGAAAAGGGTAAATGATGTTGTGGATTTGGGTTTCAGATTTTATAAAACATATTGGAATAATGGTTATGCTACAGAAGCCTCAAAAGCGTGTATAATTTACGGTTTTAAATCGTTAAAACTCGATAAAATTGTTGCAAGAGCGTATGAAAAAAATAAAGCTTCCATAAAAGTGATACAAAAGTGTAATTTAAAATTTCAAAAAAAAATTATTTATGATAATGTTCCAGCAGTTTTATTTAACATATCCAATTCTAATCAATTTTGATTAAAAGTAAACGACATATAGTTATTATTTTAGTAGTGATATTATTTGTTTTGAATAGTAATAACCTTAAAGCTCAACAAGTGTATTCAAAAAATGCATTAACAGGTAGGGGAGATTTAAAAATGAAGGGGTTTAAAATTAAATTGCAACAGGAAGTCTTTAAACAATTTAAAAAAATGCAAAAAGAAGCGTTAAAAAGCGATATTAAAATTCAAATAGTTTCGGGTTATAGGAGCTATCAAAGTCAGTTACAAATATGGAATAAAAAATATGATAAATTCACTTTAGAAGGATTCACCCCAAAACAAGCAGTCAATAAAATAATTGAATATACTACTATTCCAGGAACTTCTCGTCATCATTGGGGAACGGAAATAGATATCATTGATACAAATGTTAAAATGCCATCAAAATTATTATTAGAGGCCAACTATTCTAAAAATGGATCTTATTACAAGCTAAAAAAATGGATGGATAAAAATGCGCAACAGTTTGGATTTTATTTGGTATATGATAATGATTTTAATAGAAAAGGATTTAAATATGAGCCTTGGCATTATAGTTATAAAAAACTAGCAAAACCAATGTTACAGCAATTTATTAAATTAAACATACTACAAACAGTTAGAAATTATAACTTAAAAGGGAACCAACTATTTACCAATAAATTTGTTGATAATTATGTGGATAAAAATATCCTAGACATCAACTTTAAACTAAAATAATTACTTTTTAATTTTATTATTGTTTAAATAAACAGTACTTTTGGAGTAATAAATGGTTTAAAACTAGCTATAAAATGATTTAATCATTTCAAACTTCCCAAAAAAAGTCATGAAAAAAACAGTATTACTTATACTATGTGTAGGTTATTCAATAGTAAATTATAGTCATCAAAAAGATTCAATAAGTATTTTAAAAGAATCTTATAGAAATACTGTTTCAGATTCTACTAAAATTGTGTTATCTACTAAAATTGCGAAATTATTTATAAAAAAGAATAAAGATTCGGCTATTTATTATTATCAAAAAGCTTTTAATATATCTAAAAAATCTAATGACAAAAGTGTTAAGGCAAAAGCATTATATAATTTGGCATTTTTTGAAATGATATCAAATTCATATGTTAATTCAATCAAGAATTTTGAGGAATTACAATTGATTTATACAAAATTAAACAACCCAGAAAAAGTAGCCAAAATATATAATAATATAGGATATTGTTATATGGAGTTATATGATGAAAATAATGCATTTGAGAATTTTATTAAATCGCTAAAAATATACAAAGCACTTAATAATAAAAATGGTATTGCTTTAAATTATGACATTATTGGTACCATGTTTTATGATCAAGAAAATTATAAATTTGCACAAAAATATTATGCTGACGCATTAGCTATTAATTTGAAATTAAATGACTCATCAGATATTGCTATTAATTATACTAATTTAGGGAATGCAGTTTCAGATGCTGGAGATTATAAACAAGGATTGGTATATTATCAAAAATCAACGGAGATTTCAAAAGCTTTAAAAGATGATTCTGGGGTGTCTACTAATTATAATAATATCGCCGATTCATACAAGCAACTAGAAGATTATAATAAAGCTAAATTATTTTTAAAAAAATCGTTGGGATTAGCTGATAAATTAAATGATAAAGGGTTAATATCAGTTATTTATCTTAATAAGGCAGAAATTGAACATATTTTAAATAATAATAAGTTGGCTATTAAATATGCTAAAATAAGTAATACGTATGCTGATGAAAGTGGGAATTTAGAATATAAAACAAATAATTTTAAAACCCTATCTAATGCATGCGAAAGCTTAGGAAATATAAAAAAAGCTTATTATTATAATAAACAATATATTAGTATTAAGGATAGTATAAATAAAATTAATCAGCATAAAACTGCTCAATTATTTAAAACCTTAAATGAATTAGAAAAAAGCAATTCTAAAATTAATAAGTTAGCTACAGAGAATGAAAAAGCTAAATTAAAAAATGAAAAAGAGCGAAAATTTATTTATGCGCTTATTATTGCCTTGTTTATTTTTGCTTTTTTAGCTGTTTTAATCAATACTCAATATACCAAAAAGCAAGAAGCATATAATTTATTAGAATACCAGAATTTTAAAATATATGAACTGAATGATGAAATTGAAAAGCAAAAAAATTATTTAGAAAAAGTAAATAATGCCAAAGATAAATTCTTCTCCATTATAGCCCATGACTTAAAAAACCCGTTTAACTCTATTAAAGGATTTACTGATTTATTACTTGAAAACGGCGATATTTATACGGAAGAAAAAAAGAAAAAATTTTTAAAAATTATTGCAAGCTCTACTACAAAAGCATCTGAGTTATTGAATAACTTATTAATTTGGGCAAACTCACAATCGGGTAAAATTGAGTTTAATCCTGAAAAAATAGATTTAAACGATCAAATATTAAATGTAAATTCATTTTTAGAGGCTCAAGCTTTAAGTAAAGATATTGAAATTAAAACCCATTTAGATTCTAATATTTTTGTTTATGCTGATAAAAATATGATTAATACCATACTTAGGAATTTAATTTCAAACGCTATTAAATTTACTAATGAAAAAGGGATTATAGAAATTACGAGTAAAGAAAATAAAAAGGAAGTATTTGTTGAAGTTAAAGATAATGGAGTGGGAATTTCAGAAGAAGATTTAAAACACCTATTTAGTTTAGATTTTAAAAAATCTACTAATGGAACAGCAAATGAGCAAGGTTCAGGTTTAGGGTTGTTGTTGTGTAAAGAATTTGTTGAAAAAAATGATGGTGAATTAACCGTTACAAGTGAATTAAATAAAGGAAGTGTCTTTAAATTCACCTTACTTAAATGGCAAAAAAATAGTTAATTAAACTGCCAAAGGTTTTCTGTTGCTATTTTTTTGTTTCATTATATAACTCAAAAACAACCAAACCAATATTTTTAGTAATTACAACCAACTAAAGTTGTATTTAATTTTTATAAAGAACTTGTTGCGTTGTAATTAACGTGAATTCAATATACCTTTGCTTTTATTATCATTGATAATTAGTCGAACCTTAACAAGTCAATTTTTGTTTCAAAGAAAATAGCGGAGCAATGAGGTCAAAAATATTTGAAAACAAGTTTTTAAATTGATGTTTTAATTGTTTCATCATTTTCTTAAGATTCCAACCAGTTGTGGCTAAAAAAGCGTTGATTTGTGGAGAATTCACACCCCAAAGGTAGTTTTGGTTCATTCTAAAATCTGTTTTTAGATGACCGATAACGGGTTCTATGGCAGCTCTTCTTCTAAATTTGTTTCTTTTACATCTTTTCAGGTA
>Ga0209633_10004910_pt1 | contig 11897 bp, 10 predicted proteins | sample Cruoilmetagenom1_FD_187290 | JGI IMG/M metagenome (GOLD analysis project Ga0209633, IMG submission 187290) | Oil polluted marine microbial communities from Coal Oil Point, Santa Barbara, California, USA - Sample 1 (SPAdes) (version 2) | ecosystem: Environmental > Aquatic > Marine > Oil seeps ... | reverse complement strand
CATCAACTTTGTCTTGACCTCTTTGCGTAAATAATACCCTGTGACAATTGTTGCCAAAACATCTGAAATAGGGAAGGAAATCCAAACCCCAAGTTCACCTAAAAAGCCTGGCAGAATCAATATTAAAGGTATAAAGAAGAAGCCTTGGCGTGTTAAGGTCAATAACAAAGCTGGTACGGCCTTACCTACTGCCTGAAAATAGGCTGCCCCAATAAGTTGCAAGGCAATAATAGGGGTTGCAGCAAACACCAATCGCATTGCAGAGGGAGTGTGCTCCATAACAAAGGCATTGGTCACTAATTCCAATTGGGAAAGATCTGGATTATTGCTTAAAAACAAGGAAGCTATTTCTGCAGGGAAAACCATGAGACCAATAAAAACAAGCGTTGCCATAAGTGCTGCATATTTGATGGCCGTATAAATCGATTCTTTAACTCTATCATACTTATTAGCCCCATAATTGTACCCAGCTATGGGCAAAAAGCCTTGGGTAACTCCAAAAACCGGGAATAATGCAAACATGAGCATTCGACCAATAATGGCATAAACAGCCACCATGGCCTCACCACCCAAATCGAACAAAATGTTGTTCATCAACAAATAAATGATACTTACCACGGCTTGTCTTGATAAAGTAACAAAACCCAGGGAACCGATTTCTTTAAGAATAGGGGCATTTAATCTAAGGTGTTGCAATCGTAATTTGAGCTCTGAATTTTTGGAGGCAAAAAAATAAAACACATATCCAAAACATAGGAAATAGCTAATTGTACTGGCCCATGCGGCGCCGGCCATACCCCAATCAAAAACATAAATAAACAGGAAGTCCATGAACAAATTACCAACTGATGGGATTATCATGGCTATCATGGCAAATTTAGGTTTCCCCTCTGCCCGAATAACGGTATTGCCCATCATACAAAGGGCCAGAAAAGGTACCCCACAAACAACAATAATGTAATATATTTTAGCAGGGATAAATATGGCTCCCTTACCACCAAAGGCGGGAATTAGTTCATTGACATAGGTCAATCCTAAAGTCACCATGGACAATGTGACCAAAAGGGTCAATGAAATCTGGTTTCCGAAAGTTTTTAAGGCCTTTTCCTTATTATCTGCGCCTAATGCGCGTGAAATTATACTGGATCCTCCGATACCAATGGCCATACCCAAGGCACCTATAAAAAATGAGACTGGCAAAACAACATTGATTGCGGCAATTGCGATAGAACCAATCCAATTGCCGACAAAAATAGAGTCAACCAAGATATTGAGTGACATGACCAAGATACCAATGGAAGCCGGCACGGCTTGTTTCACCAACAACTTACCGATGGGTTCTGTACCTAGTTGGTCTGAGGTGACTATAGCCATTACACTGGCAATTTATCACTTGTCTGCCAAGTGTCAATCCAATTGGCCATTAGCTGTACCCAAGTATCATTGTCATTTAGACAAGGCACATGCTTGTATGCTTCGCCGCCCGCCTCTTCAAACTGCTGTTTACCCTCCATCGCTATTTCTTCCAAGGTCTCCAAACAATCGGCCACGAAAGCCGGTGTTATAACCGCTAGGCGTTTTTTTCCTTCTTTGGCCAAGCGAACAAATTCAAAATCGGTAAAAGGTTTTAGCCAAGGATCATTGGGCAATCGGGATTGGAACGAAATACTGAACGTACTCTCATCCAGACCTAAATACTTCGTTACCTTTTTCGTGGTATTAAAACATTGATGACGATAACAGGTATTATGGGCTACTGAATTAGTTGTGCAGCAATTATCATCTATTTTGCAATGGAATTTAGTGGGATCCGATTTTCGAATATGTCGTTCTGGAATACCGTGATAGGAAAACAGGATATGGTCGTATTCAAAATCCTTTAACCCATCTGCTATACTCTCTGCAAGTACTTTAATATAATCCTCATTATTGTAAAAAGCGGGCAATGTAGTCAAGTGCATTTTAGGAAAATGCTTTTGTTGTTCCTCCATGGTCTTCACCACGACCGTCTCAAAAGAGGACATCGCATATTGTGGGTACAAGGGGACCAGCAATACTTCATCGACCCCTTTGTCATGTAACTCTGATAGTGCATTTTTGATGGTCATACTACCATATCGCATTCCTAAAGTAATGGGAATTGTAACTTTCTTGGCGACTTTTTCCGAAAATCGTTCGGTAATTACGATCAAGGGCGAGCCTTCTTCCCACCATATTTTTTGATAGGCCTCGGCGGATTTTTTTGGTCGGGTCCGGAGAATTATTCCGCGAACAATTATATTACGCAACCATTTGGGAACGTCGATAACCCGAGGGTCCATTAAGAATTCATCCAAATAGGGTTTTACATCCTTTGGGGTGGGATTATCGGGAGAACCCAGATTGACCAATAATACTCCTTTCATATATCCGTTTGTTTATCTGCGCAAAAATACCAATTGTGGTTTAACCAACCGGTTATATTCCTTTAAATAGTATCAATGTTGGTATAAGGATTTATGATTCTTCGATTATTCTAAATTTGGCGAACCTGGAACTTGTTCTTTTTAATCGCTAAATTTGGGTTTAATTTTATAAAAATGAGGTTCTTTACCATTATCCTATTGTTTTCTGGGCTTGTAAACATGTGCTATTCCCAACAAATCACATGTTCTGCGGAGGACAAACAGGCTGCTGTGGACAAAATCATTGAAATCGATGGGTTTTTAGAAAAGGATTTCGGCCAGACCCTTATTGCAGTCGGAAAAACATTTTTAGGCACACCTTATGTTGCCAAGACCTTGGAAATTGGGGAAAGCGAAACCCTTGTTGTAAATCTTCATGGGTTGGATTGCACCACTTATGTGGAAAATGTTTTGGCCTTTAGTCTGATTTTAAGGGAGGGGGATATGGATTTTGACTCCTTTACCGAGAAATTAAAAACCATTCGGTATAAAAATGGAAAACTTGATGATTACGCCTCTCGCCTGCATTATTTTTCTGAATGGATAGCCAATAATGAGAAGAAAGGATTGATAAAAGATATTACTTCTGAGATAGGTGGTGTTGAAATAACGAAAGAAATCAACTTTATGAGCTCACATCGGGATTTATATCCCCATCTAAAGGATGATGCGAACTATGAAAAGATCCAAACCTCCGAGAATTATTTGAATAATGAATCCATTTGTTTTTTGCCCCAGGACCAAATTGAAGCTAATGAGCATTTGATCCGGTCAGGGGATATCATCGCCCTAACTACATCTATCGAGGGACTCGATATTACCCATACCGGAATTGCTATAAGGGAAAAAGAAGGACGACTTCACTTATTACATGCTTCTTCCTCTGGCGAGGTCAAGATTTCAGGATTGCCCCTCGTGGATTATCTTAAAAAGGTGAAAAATAATACTGGAATTATGGTTGCACGGGTAAATTAATCCTGTTCAAAACAAACTACTCGGTCGTTCTTGGGCCGCAAGACACAAATAAAAGTGTTCATCCCTGCATTTGCTCGAACCTTTGGCGTTTTCAATCGTACAATTTCATACTTTATTACAAAACCTATAGTTTGGTCAACAGACCAACTGGTCTTTTTCGACAATTCATATGAAGGTCATTGTGTTCGCTCAAAAACATTAAGCTTTTGATAGTGACATCACATATTTTTTAGGTGTGGTACCATATTTTTTCTTAAAAGCAGCGATGAAATGGCTCGAAGTGCTATAGCCTACTTTCAATCCTACCTCGTTTACATTATTCTGGCCTGTTTCTAACAACCTCCGGGCATGTTCCATTTTATAATCAAATAAAAAACTATAAACAGTATCACCGTAAATCTGCTTGAAGCCTTCCTTAAGTTTCTTTAAACTCAGCCCTACTTGTTTGGCCAACTCAGGCAAAGACGGTGGTTCTGCCATATGGGAGATCATTATCTCCTTGGCCTGTCTTATCCTTTTCACATTGTCCTCATCGACCAAAAAAGGGCATTGCTCTAAATCGGCATCCGTACTTTTATTAAAATACAGTGATATGAGCTCATAAACCTTTCCTTTTATATAGAGTTCCTTAATCGATGGGTGCAGATTGTAATTCATTATCTGACTCAATACCACAGCAATGGCCGGGGAAACTTCTTCTTGGGCATAATACTTTTTCTCCTTGTTCTCTACACTTAGAAAGGGAATGTAATCAGCTTCTTTGGAAAATAAGGAATGAAATTTACGAATGGTCATTACTAGGGAAACTATCCAGGAATTAGGCGCCATTTCCATATTCATAGGAAGATCTAATTGTGTATTGTACAACAACAGGGAATTTTCCTCGGAAACTTCAAGGGCATATTTCCCTTCGTTGAATATGAACTTGGCATTACCTTTCAAACAGAAATGAAATTGAAGAAAGGTACTGTCTATCTCACGTGTAACCTTTTGTTTTTCAATGGTATCATTTTGCAATTTTAATACATAAATCCCATCTTCAATCAGCACTTCATCATAGGACCCTTGAGCGACATTTTCTTTTTCCATTAGAAATAAATATTTATATTTTATTTAGATATATTCTAAATAACGATTTTGGAAACCCTTTAAATTCATAAATAAATAGTGGATTTAAGGCAATTTACAACGAAATAGGTTTAAAATCCCGAATTTCGATACTATTTGTTCCTCTAGCGTTATATTTATTCAAATGATGCATATATTTTTGTGCTCGTTCGACCAGCTTTATGAAAGCGTATCACATTTCCAAACATAATTCATTTTATACCATTGGCCTAAACTATAAAAAGGCCGATGCTGTTGTTCGTGGTAATTTTAGCCTTGATGTGGCCGCTATGGAAAATCTGCTAGGACAAGCCAAGATCCAGGGATTAGACGGACTATTGGTTACTTCTACCTGTAATCGTACAGAGTTACACGGTTTTGCCCAGCATCCATTTCAATTGATAAAGCTACTATGCGACAATACGCAAGGTACTATCGAAGAATTTCAGGAAGTGGCTTACGTATACAAAAACAATGAGGCTATTTCGCATTTGTTTCGCGTTGGTACGGGTTTGGATAGCCAAATATTAGGCGATTTTGAGATAATAAGTCAATTAAAACAAAGTTTCAATAGGTCTAAAAAGCATGATATTGCCAATCCGTTTATTGAAAGGCTTACCAATTCTGTGATTCAGGCCAGTAAGCGTATCAAAAACGAAACCGAAATTTCTTCAGGTGCCACCTCTGTTGCTTTCGCTTCGGTGCAATACATCCTAAAAAATATTGAGGATATATCCAGTAAGAACATTTTACTCTTTGGTACGGGTAAAATTGGAAGAAATACCTGCGAAAACCTAATAAAACATACCCATAACTCCCATATCACCTTAATTAACCGAACCAAGGACAAGGCCGAAAAAATGGCGGGAAAGTTCAATTTGCTGGTAAAGGATTATGGGGATCTACAGACTGAAATCCGTAATTCAGATATCTTGGTTGTTGCTACTGGGGCCCAATCGCCTACGGTTTCCAAAGAATTGATCTATCCTAAAAAACCACTTTTGATCTTAGATTTATCCATCCCAAAGAATGTAGCGGATGATGTTTCTGAAATCGACAATGTAAATCTAATCCACTTGGATCATTTATCCCAAATGACCGATGAAACCTTAGAGCGCAGAAAACAATTTGTTCCACAAGCCGAGGAGATCATCGAAGAAGTAAAGCGTGAATTTATCCAATGGCTAGAAACTCGAAAATTCGCGCCGATTATCAAGGCTTTGAAGAAGAAGTTGAATACCATGAAAGAGGAAGAGCTCGATTATCAATCCAAAAAACTTTCCAACTTCAATTCTGAACAGGCCGATGTTATTTCTGACCGTATCATTCAAAAAATTACCAAACAGTTTGCCAATCACCTTAAGGATGCTAATGGAGAAGCAGACGAAAGTTTAGAGCTTATTCGAAAAGTTTTTCAGCTAGAATCAAATTCCCAATGAGCAAGATTATAAGAATTGGTACCCGCGATAGCGAATTGGCGCTATGGCAGGCGAATACCGTTAAGAGCAAACTTGAAGCATTGGGATATGAGACTGCCTTAGTACCAGTAAAATCAACAGGTGATTTGGTATTGGACAAGCCGCTTTACGAACTGGGCATTACAGGAATCTTTACCAAAACCTTGGATGTAGCTATGCTCAATGGTGATATTGATATTGCCGTACACTCAATGAAAGACGTACCTACTGCCTTACCCAAGGGAATTGTGCAAGCAGCAGTTTTAGAACGTGCCAATTATCTTGATATTCTAGCTTTCAAGGATAACGAGGAGTTCTTAGCAAGTAGGGACGCCATTATCGCCACGGGCAGTCTTCGCAGAAAAGCGCAATGGTTGAACAGATATCCTACCCATACCGTAGTAGACCTGCGAGGGAATTTGAACAGTCGCATGCAAAAGTTAAAGGACAATGACTGGAACGGTGCTATTTTCGCCGCTGCTGGCCTTGATCGTATTGGTTTGGAACATGAAAACACTGTAGGGCTCACTTGGATGGTTCCTGCACCTGCACAAGGGGCTATTATGATCGCAGCTTTGGAAAATGATGTTTTTGTTCGAGAAGTGTGCGCTGAATTGAATCATGAAGCTACAGAAATATGCACTAGGCTTGAGCGGGAGTTTCTACGCCTTTTAGAGGGAGGTTGTACTGCCCCAATTGGCGCTTTGGCATATATAAACAATAAAGAAGAGGTTAAATTAAAAGGAGTACTATTATCTCTTGATGGCACCAAAAAACTAGAGGCCGAATTTACTGCTCTCCTTGGAGAGCATGATACTATTGGCCATGATTGTGCCAATAGTATTCTAAGCCGTGGTGGTAAACGTCTAATGGGTGAAATACAATATGAAACTCTAAGTACCGATGTATTTTCTACAAAAAAATTGACACAAGACCAAAGACTAAAGTTTCAAGAGGGTATTCAAGTAGAATCAGAAGATTTTATCAAAACGAGTCCGAATCGGATTCCATTAAAAGTTCTGAAGACTGAAATGCAGAACGTTGTCATTACAAGTAAAAATGCGGTTGAGGCCCTATTGACCAATGTGAGTGCAGATGAACTCAAATTCAAGAACATTTATTGTGTAGGCCGTAGAACCAAACGTTTGATTGAAAGACGTATTGGTAAAGTGAAGCATTTTGATAAGAATGCCAAGAAATTGGCAGAATACATGGTGGACTATTTAGAAGGAACTGAAGTAACTTATTTCTGTAGTAATATTCGTTTAGATGAACTGCCAAATATATTAACCGAAAACAATATTACCGTCAACGAAATTGAGGCCTATAAAACTAAATTATCGCCTGTTGAAATAGGTGAAAATGTTAAAGGTGTGCTCTTTTTTAGTCCGTCAACCATTGAAAGCTATTTGCAATTGAACAAACCCGATAAAATTGCCTATTGCATTGGGGAAAGCACTGCAAAGGCAGCTAGAAATCATTTTGCAGATGTGAAAGTTGCTAAAATACCTATTGTAGATAGTGTTGTCGATTTGGTAAATGAAGATTATAGAAAATAAAGATCCATTTCTGAACAACTGGAAATTACATTCAAATATGAGCATTAAAAACGACCTATTCCTAAGAGCCCTAAAAGGTGAAACCGTAGACAGACCTCCGGTTTGGATGATGCGACAGGCAGGAAGATACCTTCCGGAGTTTATGGAGATACGAAAGAAATATGATTTCTTTACCCGCTGTCAGACTCCCGAGCTCGCTTCCGAAATAACAGTACAACCAATTCGTAGATATGGTATGGACGCTGCTATTTTGTTCAGTGATATATTAGTTATACCACAAGCGATGAACATAGAGGTACAGATGAAACCTGATTTTGGGCCTTATCTACCAATCCCTGTACAATCCCAAGAAGCTGTTGATAATGTCATTGTTCCGGATGTAGATGTGGAGTTGCGATATGTTATGCAAGCCATAAAAATGACCAAAGAGAAGTTGAATGATGAGATTCCCTTGATTGGTTTTGCAGGGTCCCCATGGACAATTTTATGTTATTGCGTACAAGGACAAGGAAGTAAGACTTTTGACAAGGCAAAGGAATTTTGTTTTACCCAGCCCATTGCTGCCCATCAATTATTGCAAAAGATAACAGATACCACGATTGCCTATTTAAAGGCGAAGGTAAAAGCTGGCGTAAATGCAGTTCAGGTATTCGATTCTTGGGGTGGAATGCTTTCTCCAACCGATTATCAAGAGTTTTCCTGGAAATATATTCAGCAGATTATCGATGCTTTAAAAGATGAAGCCCCTGTCATTGTTTTTGGTAAAGGCTGTTGGTTCGCTTTAGGTGATATGGCCAAATCTGGAGCTGCCGCCTTAGGTGTAGATTGGACCTGTTCAGCACAAAACGCGAGATATTTAACGGGAGGCAACATAACCTTACAAGGGAACTTTGACCCAGCAAGATTATTATCGGCACCAGCGGATATCAAAAAGATGGTGACCCAAATGATCAATGAATTTGGGAAGGATAAATATGTGGTGAATTTAGGCCATGGAATTTTACCTAATATTCCTTTGGAAAATGCGAAAGCGTTTATAGATGCTGTAAAGGAGTATAAAAGCCCTCAATAAATAAAAAATACCATTCGGTTTTATGTATTTGGACTTTGAAAACTACTATATAGAGCCTATTGCCGAGAAAGATGCTTGGAAGCTTTGTGATTTCATAATCTCAAATACCGAACGACTAAAACGTTATTTCCCAAAGACCTTAGAGCAGAACCTAACTCCTGATTTATCACGGAATTTTGTAGTCAAGAAAGTAAAAGAGTTCAATGCCAATGAAGAATTTCTGTTTAAACTAAAAGAAAAGAAAAACAGAACAATTATAGGCCTTGTATATATCAAAGAACTTCATTGGGATACAAAACAGGCAGAACTTGCTTATTGTATCGGCTATCAATATGAAGGGCAAGGTTGGATGTACGAATCCGTCAAAGCATTATCAGGTTACGCATTTGATACACTAGGACTTAAAACCTTGCAAATCATTGTACATAAAACCAACTTTGGCAGTGTTAAAGTGGCTGAAAAATGCGGTTATACCTGGCGACGAATTTTATTGAAGGAACATAAACCTCCAGGTGAAAATGCACTGGATATGGAACTATATGAATTGTACACATGAAAGATAAATTCTACGAATACATTCTAAAACTACAAGATACCATAACCTCTAAATTGGAGGAAGTTGATGGTGCTGCCAAATTTCAGGAGGATATTTGGAAACGGGCCGAGGGCGGTGGTGGCCGTACGCGAGTTATAGAAAACGGTGATGTTTTTGAAAAGGGAGGAGTGAATATTTCCGCGGTTCATGGGGCATTACCCAAGAGCATGCAAAACTATTTCGGGGTGAACGATGCTGATTTCCTAGCCTGTGGACTTAGCTTGGTACTACACCCGAAAAGCCCAATGGTTCCTACGGTTCACGCAAATTGGCGCTATTTTGAAATGTATGATAAAAAAGGGAATATTGTTGATCAATGGTTTGGTGGTGGACAGGATTTAACACCTTACTATCTTTTTGATGAAGATGCCACCCATTTTCATACTATTTGCAAAAGAGCTTGTGATAAACATAATCCGGATTATTATTTAGCATACAAAAAGAAATGTGATAATTACTTTTGGAATGCACACCGAAATGAAGCGCGCGGTGTAGGCGGACTCTTTTTCGATTATTGTAAGGCTACTTCCGATACAAATATGCAGGATTGGTACAATTTTGTTGTCGATGTCGGAAACAGCTTTGTCGAAGCTTATATTCCCATAGTAGAAATAAGGAAGAATCTTACATACTCCAGAGAGCAACGCGATTGGCAGGAAATTAGACGAGGACGCTATGTTGAATTCAATTTAGTCCATGACAAAGGAACCTTATTTGGTCTAAAAACCAATGGCCGTATTGAAAGTATCCTCATGAGCTTACCACCCCATGTACAATGGCAATATGACCATCGTCCTGAAAGGGGAAGCCAGGAAGAGCACCTTTTACGTATTCTAAAAGAACCTAAAGAATGGGTATAAATGAGAAAACAATTACATTTTGCGATATTCATTGTACTTATTTTAATTTATTCCTGCAATCGATCTAAGCAGACTAAAAGCAATATCGACCTTGAATTCACCCAAGACACTTTGAATGTTGGTTATACCTATTGGTGGCCAGAATCTGGTCCATTTATCGGGCAATGTGGTGATGAACTTTCTTTAGTTTTCAGTGGCACCATTACAGATATCCTAGAATCGACCGATGAGGCCGGACCACTTTACAATTCACAAAAAGGGTTTATTCAAATTGATCGAGTATTTAAAATAAAGGACCTGGGAACTAAAAGTTACACCAATCAACAATTTTTTGTTTCCGATTGTTTTGATGGTCTTCAGCTAAAAAAGAATGACCATGTCCTTGTTTTCTGTTATGATTATGAAAATGACTTCAGCATCCCGGGAGTGCAATCCATTTTAAAGATTGAATCGTTGGATGATCCTTTAATTACTTCTATTAAGAAGTACATTAATGCTGACCAGAATCCATCAAAAATCAAAAAAGACATGAAATTATGGGAGAAACATGGTCTGGGCGAAGCTTTGGAAAGAATTATTCAATGTTATGAAAACACGAACTAGCCCATAAATACTTAAATTTGACAAAGCAATAATTAGTTTATTAATGAAACTTAAGATCTTTCAAATTGATGCCTTTGCTGACAAGGTTTTTTCGGGAAACCCTGCCGCTGTCTGTATTATGGATTCATGGTTGGATACTTCTTTAATGCAACAAATAGCCGCTGAAAATAATCTTGCTGAGACCGCCTTTGTAGTCAAAGATAGAAGCCAATATCATATTCGTTGGTTTACTCCTGAAATTGAGGTTGATTTATGCGGGCATGCCACTCTTGCATCGGCTTTTGTACTTTTCAATCATTACATCACAGATACTGAAACCATTGATTTCTACTCCCCTAGAAGCGGCCCCTTAACCGTTGAAAAGGGTGTTGATGGCTATTATGTTATGGATTTTCCTGTTGACGATTTACAGAATGTGGAATCCATGTCCGAGCTAAATGATGCTCTCGGAAAAAAACCTGAGCAGACTTTTAAGGGCAAGACAGATTATTTACTTATCTACGATAGTCAAAAGACAATTGAGGAAATTACCCCAAACTTTTTTTTGTTGGACAAAGTAGACGCTAGAGGGGTAATCGTTTCCGCCAGAGGGGAGGACGTTGATTTTGTATCTCGCTTTTTTGCTCCCCAATCGGGAATCATGGAAGATCCCGTTACAGGATCGGCCCATACCACATTGACTCCTTATTGGTCCAAAGTTTTAGATAAAAACAAACTTTCTGCCAAGCAATTATCCCAAAGAGGCGGAAATCTTGTTTGTGAGAATCTAGGCAAGCGTGTAAAAATATCAGGCAAGGCCGTTTCTTATTTAGAAGGGGAAATTAAACTGTAGATTCATTGTAAAATAAAAACAACCAATAGCAATATGTACCCAATCATACGAAACAGAAGACTTCGAGCATCAAAATCAATCAGAAGATTGGTTCGTGAAACCATAATCACACCTGATGACTTTTTAGTGCCTTTATTTGTAGTTGAAGGTAAAGGAGTAAAGGAGGAAATCGCTTCAATGCCCAATTACTACCGTTTGAGCTTGGATAATTTAGATAAAGAGGTAAAAGAATTATGGAAAATGGGACTTTGTGCTGTTTTATTGTTCGTAAAGGTACCTGATAATCTTAAGGATAATAAAGGCACTGAAGCTATGAATGCCGACGGTTTGATGCAACGTGCCATAAAGACCATAAAAAATACCTGCCCTGATATGTTGGTTATGACCGATGTT
>Ga0209633_10004909_pt1 | contig 11901 bp, 10 predicted proteins | sample Cruoilmetagenom1_FD_187290 | JGI IMG/M metagenome (GOLD analysis project Ga0209633, IMG submission 187290) | Oil polluted marine microbial communities from Coal Oil Point, Santa Barbara, California, USA - Sample 1 (SPAdes) (version 2) | ecosystem: Environmental > Aquatic > Marine > Oil seeps ... | reverse complement strand
TTTTATTCTAATTTTCACACACAGTTCTTATTCTCAAGAATATACAATAAGTGGGAATGCTGCAACTTATACTGGAGACACATTAAGAATGTTCAAGTATTCTGACATTATTACCAAAACAAAAATAAATATTTCAAAAAGTTATGTTGATGAAAATGGTGATTTTTCATTTTTAATTAAAGAAGAAGATACAATTCCTGCCTTTATAGATTTAGATGTTTTTATTGGAGAACTTATTTTAGAGCCAAACAATAATTTTGAAATTGTTTTACCAAAAAAAACTGTTAGAAGTGAACGCGACCGAATGAACCCATACTTTAAACCATTTATTTTTTATGTACGGATTTTAAATAATGACAATAATACAACATCAGCAATTAAGTATTTTAATAAACTTTTTAATCTTGCAATAAAAAAAACAATTAGGCCAAACAAAAAAGTTAATTCTGGTGAAATAGAAAAAGAAATTATTAATATTGAAGATAGCACATTAATTTATACAAGTAAATATTTCACAAACTATAAAAACTACAAATACCTATATTTTAGACATTTAGGCTTCTACAAAAATAAGAAAGCAATTGTTAGGAAAAACTTTTCACAAAAGCAAATTCTATTAAACAATGCTGCTTATGTACAAATGCTTGATGAAGTTTTTGGGACTTTTATTTTTGAAACAAATGCAAATACTTTATATAAATATCTATCTTCTGATTATGGTTGGAATGCCTACATGAATTTCCTATCAAAAGATATAATATACAGTAATAAAGAATTTAGAGAGTATTTTTTATTATTAAATTTATATAAACTCTTTTATTCAAGTAACAATTACCAACAATCAATTCTTAAATTATTACATTCTGCGAATAATTCAAATCTAAGTTCAAACTCTAAAATAATTGTTAATAATTTCTTGAATAAAGTTGGAAGATTAATTGTTGGCAACCCTGTTTCAAACTTTATTTTACCAAACGAAAATGGAATTAAAACATCACTTAACAGTTTTCGGGATAAGTTTGTTTACCTATCATTCTACACAAAAGATAATTACGCATGCCAAAAAGATCTTGATTTGTTAAACAATATTAACAAAAACAAAAATGAGCTTCTGGACATTGTTACAGTATTTCTAGATGTTGATGAGAATTACATTAACAATTTAAAAGCTAAAAACAGTTATGATTGGACATTTTTATATTGTAAAAAAGATGATAGAGTATTAAAAGATTATAATATTGTTGCATACCCAAGCTACTACTTAATTAATCCTGAAGGAACACTTATGCTACTTCCAACTCCTGCCCCAGCCGAAAATTTTGAAGATGCATATTTTAAAATATTCCAGACATGGAAAAGGAAACAAATTAGCAACAATAATGGTTTTTAGCAAAAAAAAACTCCACCTATAAAAAGTGGAGTTTGTAAAATATTGTGATAATTATTTCTATAACCATTTTACAATCGGGCAATCTTGCCTATGAGCTAAATTTTCATTTTTAGGATATATTCTAAAAGCATAATTTAAGCTTCCTGGTTCAGAAGGACAAAATTCAACTAAATAATTGGCAACCGAGCCTTCATTTTTTTCTAATTTTGCATCAATAACACTATCTATTTCCAATCCACCTTGTAAATTTGACTTGCTTATAACAAATTCAACACCAACATCTTTAACATCAAAACCATTTATATTTAACACAATACGACTTTGGTATGTTTGCCCAGCAACTAACATATTATTATCTAATTCGGAAGTATCGTAAGAAATTAATTGTATTTTATGCCACTCTTTTTCAACATTTTCTTTCCAAATAGCAAGGTCTTTTGCTAAACTATTATTATTTGCACTAACTTTTTCAAATCGTTTGTGTAATTTACTATAATATCTTTCATTATAATCATCAATCATACGCTTGGTTGTGAAGTTTGGGGCAATTTCAGCAATACATTTTTTTATGTATTCTACCCAAGCTTCAGGAACATCATTTTCATTCCGTTTATAAAAAAGAGGAATAATTTTATCTTCAAAAGTTTTATAAATTAATTCTGCATCATACTCATCTTGCAATTCTTGATTTTTATATGTTTTATCTTGAGCCAACGACCAGCCAGCACCTTCTTTATAACCTTCAACCCACCAGCCATCAAGAACACTAAAATTAAGAACTCCATTCATTACAGCTTTCATTCCGCTTGTTCCAGACGCCTCCAAAGGTCTTGTTGGGGTATTTAGCCATACATCTACACCCTTAACTAATTCTTTTGCAAGGGAAATGTCGTAATCTTCAAGAAATAAAATTTTACCAATAAATTCTGGGCGTTTTGAAATTTCAACAATTTGTTTTATTATTCCCTGCCCACCTCCATCATTTGGATGAGCTTTTCCTGAAAAAATAAATTGAACAGGATATTTAGGATTATTTACAATTTTATTTAGCCTTTCTAAATCTCTAAATAACAAATTTCCACGTTTGTATGTGGCAAACCTCCTTGCAAAACCTATTGTTAAAGCTTTATTGCTTAAAGTGTCTTTTATTTTGGCAATTTCCTTAGGATTTTCGTTTCTGCGAACCCTAACAGTGTCCATTAATTCATTAACATACTCAACAAGTTGTCTTTTTCTAGCTTTTCTAATCTTCCAAATCTCATCTATTGGTATTTTATATATTTTTGAGAAATCTGTTTCACCACCTTCTCCCATCATGTGTTCTTGCCAATCGGAAGATGCCCATGTTGGATAGTGAATACCATTTGTTACATAGCCAACATGCAATTCTTCGGGGAAATAATCTTTCCAAAAATTATTAAAAATTAATTCTCTAGAGACTTTCCCATGCAACAGACTAACACCATTTATGTTTTGAGAAGTATTTGCTGCAAGAATACTCATAGAGAACTTGTCGGTTTTATTATTTGGAGTTTCTTTTCCTAAATTAATAAACCTTTCCCAGGAAATTCCTAAACGATTTGGGTATTCACCCATATATTGCATCATTAAACTCTCAATAAAGGCATCATGCCCAGCAGGTACCGGTGTGTGAGTTGTAAATAGGCTAGATGCTCTAACAAGTTCAATAGCTTCATTAAAAGAAACATTTTTTTCTTTCATAAACCAACTTAATCTTTCAATTGCAGCAAATGCTGCATGACCTTCGTTAAGGTGATATATTTCTTGGTTTATTCCAAGTAATTTAAGTGTTTTTACACCACCAATTCCTAAAACAATTTCTTGTCTTAATCTATTTTCATTATCTCCACCATATAAGCGTCTTGTTATAGTTTTATCTTTATCAGAATTATCATTCCTATCAGTATCAAGTAAATATAATTTAATACGCCCAACTTGTAATTTCCAAATTTGAATATGAACTTTTCTCCCTTCCATTTCTGCAAAAACTGTAAGAGCTTCACCGTTTTCATCTTTCACAAGCTCTGCAGGAGTATCCATAAACCTCTGTGTTTCATACACTTCATCTTGGTCTCCCTGATTAGATATTATTTGCTTAAAATATCCTTCGCGATAAAACAAACCAATTGCGACCATATTATATTTTGAATCACTTGCTTGTTTTAAATAATCACCTGCTAAAACGCCCAAGCCTCCAGAGTATATTTTAAGAACATTTGCCATTCCATATTCCATACTAAAATAAGCAATCGATGGTAAGTCTTTATTAAACTGTGTTTCTGTATATTTTATAAAATCAGACATAACTTTTTCAAACATTTTTATAAATGTTACGTCGTTTTCTAATTTCTCAAATCTTTTATGGCTTACAGTTTTAAGCATTGAAATTGGATCAATACAATCAGAAATTGATTTGTCTTTTTTTATGTATTTGAATAATTCAACTGCTTCATAATTCCATGACCACCAAATATTTTTTGATAATTCATCAAGTTTCTCAAATTTTCCAGTATAATGAGGCTGTACGCTAAAAGTTTTCCAATTAGGTAAGTTTTTTTCTTTTTTTATCACAATATTTATTTTTAATTAAAGGACAAAAATATCCTATATTTTATCTTATACAAAAAAATGCACCCGAAAGTTGGGTGCAAACGATTTCTGTTTTTTTACTTTTTATTTTATTATTGAAGTTCATGCTTTATATCTTCCACTATTGTAATAAATTCCTCTTTCGAGAGCTTTAATTTTGGTCGTTTAATATTCATTTCATCTTCGGTATTAAAAGGTATTAAATGAATATGTGCATGAGGCACTTCTGTACCAATTACAAGCACTCCAACTCTTTTACATTCTATTGCTTTATCAATTGCTTTTGCAATTTTTTTTGCAAACACATTCAGTTCTGCGATTAAATCATCTTCTAAATTAAAAATATAATCAATTTCTTTTTTAGGAACAACAAGTGTGTGTCCTTTTACTAATGGATTTATATCTAAAAAAGCATAAAACTTTTCATCTTCTGCAATTTTATAAGAAGGGATTTCACCATTTATTATTTTTGTAAAAATAGTTGCCATAATATATTTTTTAAAATGAAATTTCAAGAATTTCAAAAGTCATAGATCCTGCAGGAACTTGAACATCAACTTTGTCTCCAACTTTCTTTCCCATAAGACCTTTTGCAATTGGTGTATCAACTGACATTTTTTTTGCTTTTAAATCAGCCTCTCTAGCAGATACTAATTTAAATTCCATTATTGCACCAGTACTTACATTTTTAATTTTCACATTGTTCATCATTTGAACAGATGATGTATCAATTTTTGTTTCATCAACAACCCTAACGTTTCCAAGAATCCCTTGTAATTGAGCAATTTTAGCTTCAGTCATTCCTTGCAATTCTTTTGCTGCATCATATTCAGCATTTTCTGACAAATCGCCTTTGTCTCTTGCATCAGCAATCTGTTTAGAGATTTTTGGTCTTTCTACAGTTGTTAAATATTCAATTTCTTCTTTTAGCTTTTTTAAACCCTCTTTTGTTAGATAAGTTATTTGTGACATAATAGTGTCTTTTAATATAATAAATAAAAAAGAAAGAATCTTGGTAAATACATAACAAGACTCTTTCAGTTTGCAAACTTATACATTTTTATTATTACATGCAAGGCTTTATTTGTAAAATCTTGTATAACAAGCTATAATAATATAACTATACTTTCTTTTCAAGCAAAATAGATGCAATAACTCCATCTTTAAAGTTAATTTTATTATTTTTTTTATTTTCAGGAATAATTTCTTTAACTACTTCTTCTTGATTATTTGCAAGTATTGCTTCTTCATTTATATTAATTTCCTGTTTTTTTGTAGCTTTTTCTGTAACATTATTTAAAAGCTTTTCTGAATCGAATAACTTATACTTTTCTTCTACCTTTTGAGAAGTTTTAGGTTTACTTAACTTAAATTTATTTTTTTTATAATAAAAATAAGCAAAAAAACCTAGAATAATCGTTAATATAATCCAAATTGAAATTATCATTTTTGATATTGTTTAGGATATTCATCAGAGTCAAGCTTATCAGCTTTCTTTTTATTTTTCTTCTTAAAAAGTTGGTTAAACCTATTCTTATCTCTTTCTTTATTCCTTTTTTTGTTATTTTTCATTCTGTCTTGAACATTCTTACTTTGCAATTCAAAACTTCGTTCTTTTCTTAGTTTAATTAACTTTTCTGTAAACTTAACTTGTTTACTTCGTGCTTTATTAAATGTTATTTTTTCTGCCCCTTTTAGCCTTATTGCTTTTCCTTTATTCAATAACATTTTTTCATGATCACTAAGTTCATATTTTCGCCTTAGCCTATCTTCTTTTTTATCATATTTTAAAACAGTTTTATTTTTTCGAATAGACTCTCTTTTTGCATCTCTTTTGTATTCTTTATTAACTATTTTATATTTTCTTGTATCAGAAATAGAATCAGATGGTGTTGTTTCTGATTTTTTAATAAGTTCATACCTTAATGTTTTTTGGTATCTTTTATTTTGTCTTGTAATAAGTTTTTTACGATGTTTGTATGGTTTTTTTCTAGCTCTTCTGTATATTAAACGTTCCCAAGTATTTCTATTCTTTTTTATTGCAACCGCAACTTCTTTTTTTGTAAAAGCATATTTCTTTTTGTAGAATTCTTTATCATAAGCATCCCATGCTTTAAAAATAGAATCTTGCTCTTCAGCATTCATATTATTCCATTTTATCATCCTTATTCTATCAGGTTTAACAAGTCCGCCTGCAGAATCTTTTTTATTCTTCCTAAACCACGAAAATTTTTCTTTTGTTTGAATAGTATCATTTTTAACAGCAGTACTATCAGAAGAGGTACTATCATTTAATTTAGAATCATTTCTATTATTTCTTTTTAAGAAGTCAAATAATTTAAATTTCTTTTTCCTTTCGGTGCTATCATTTATTTCATCACTTTCATCTACATCTTCTTCAATATCATCATGTTTTTTCTTCTTAAATATATTAAAAAGACTAAAGCTACGTTTTTCTTTATGTACAGAAGTAGTATCAGATGCATATATACTGTCATTTTTAAAGTCTTCTTGCGAAAAACTTGGCAATGAAAACAATAAAATGAAAATAAAAAAGATTATATATTTAATATTTTTTGTAAATTGCATTATATTTTAAAAGGTATAAAACAACAAATTTAATGCTAAGATTGAAATGAAAAAGAAAAAAATGAAATTTCTCATAAAAACTATCACATTTTTAATGTTAATAATCTACATTTCTGCATGTGATGATACAAAAAGTACAATTCCAACAGTATTTGTTGATTTCACTATTGATATTAATGATCCACAATATAATGAAATTACTAAATTTGGAGGATACTTATATTTAACAGGTGGATATTCTGGAATATTAGTATATCACACTTTTGATGATACTTACCTTGCTTTCGATAGAGCTTGTCCTTATGACCCTAATAATGGAAAACTTTATGTTGACAAAACTCTTTTTGGAACTATTGACTCAACCAGTTGTAAATCAGAATTTTCATTATTAACTGGTGGTACTGTTACAAAAGGTCCTGCAGAATTTCCAATGAAACAATATCGTTGTATTTATAATGCAGAAGCAAAAATTATTCAAATTAAGAATTAAATAAAAGACCGTTTAAAACGGTCTTTTTTTAATTTAATATCTATAATGATCTGGTTTATATGGTCCATCAACAGGAATACTAACATAGTCAGACTGTTCTTTACTTAAAACCGTAAGTTTTACACCAACATGTGCTAAATGTAATCTTGCAACTTCTTCGTCTAATTCTTTTGGAAGTCTGTAAACACCAATTTCATAATCTTTTTGCCATAACTCTAATTGTGCTAAAGTTTGATTAGTAAAAGAATTACTCATTACAAAAGAAGGGTGACCAGTTGCATTTCCAAGATTTACTAAACGCCCTTCTGAAAGAAGAATAATTGAATGACCATCAGGAAAAATAAATTTATCAACCTGTGGTTTTATGTTTTCACGAACAATTCCAGGAAAATTCATAAGTTTCTCAACTTGAATTTCATTATCAAAATGCCCAATATTACAAACAATAGAATTATCTTTCATTTTTTCCATGTGTTCAATTGTAATAACGTCTCTATTTCCTGTTGTTGTAACAAAAATGTCCCCTTCAGAAAGCATATCTTCAATTCTTTTAACAGCAAAACCTTCCATTGTTGCTTGTAATGCACATATTGGGTCAATTTCTGTAACTGTTACTCTTGATCCATAACCGACAAAAGATTTTGCAGAACCTTTTCCTACATCACCATAACCTAGAACAACAATTTTTTTACCTGCAAGCATAATATCTGTTGCTCTTTTTATTCCATCTGGCAATGACTCTCTACATCCATAAGTATTATCAAATTTAGATTTAGTAACTGAATCATTTACATTTATTGCTGGGAATAATAATTTACCAGCTTCCATAAGTTGATAAAGTCTATGAACTCCTGTAGTAGTCTCTTCAGAAACACCTTTTAATGTTTCAACAGCTTTATGCCATATACCTTTATTTTCAGAAAGTATGATTCTTAATCTTTTAAGAAGTTCTATTTCGTCTTCTTGTTTGACATCAGCATCTAAAATTGATGTATCGTTTTCTGCCTCAAAGCCTTTCAAAACCATCATTGTTGCATCTCCACCATCATCTACAATTAAATCTGGTGTTGCTCCATTAGGAAATAATAATGCTTTTTCTGTACACCACCAATATTCTTCTAAAGATTCACCTTCCCAAGCAAAAACAGGAACTCCTGATGCTGCAATTGCAGCGGCCGCATGGTCTTGAGTTGAGAAAATATTACAACTTGCCCAACGTACGTCGGCACCAAGTTCCACTAAAGTCTCAATTAAAACGGCTGTTTGTATTGTCATATGAAGAGAACCCATTATTTTTGCACCTTTTAAAGGTTTGCTTTCACCATATTTTTTTCTTAATGACATTAATCCAGGCATTTCATGTTCTGCAAGGATAATTTCTTTTCGCCCAAAATCAGCTAAATTTATATCTTTTACTTTATAATCCATTTTATGTTTTTTTAATTTTGAATTGCAAAGATAATTATTTTATCTATACTAATTACACAATTCTATTCCAAAATAGTAATACAGAATTTTTGATTTAATTTTTATTTGTAAATTTGCAATTCATAAAAATAAAAAAATAGAATATGAAAGCATACGTTTTTCCTGGTCAAGGAGCTCAATTTGTAGGAATGGGCAAAGATTTATACGAAAATTCTGAAATTGCAAAAGAAATGTTTGAAAAAGCAAATGAAATCTTAGGCTTTAGAATTACAGACCTCATGTTTGATGGTACAGATGAAGATTTGCGCCAAACAAATGTTACACAACCTGCAATATTTTTGCATTCTGTTATTCTTGCAAAAACTTTAGGTAATGACTTTAAACCAGAAATGGTTGCAGGACACTCACTTGGAGAATTTTCGGCATTAGTTGCAAACAAAACTTTATCTTTTGAAGATGGTTTGAAATTGGTTGCACAAAGAGCAAATGCTATGCAAGAAGCATGTGAAATTGAACCATCAACAATGGCTGCAGTTTTAGGAATGGAAGATGATAAAGTTGAAGAAATTTGTGCCTCAATTAATGACGTTGTTGTTCCTGCAAATTATAACACAAATGGGCAAATTGTTATTTCAGGCTCATTAACTGGTATCGACACAGCAATTCAAAAGCTTACTGATGCGGGTGCAAAACGTGCAATAAAATTAAATGTTGGTGGTGCATTTCACTCTCCATTAATGGAACCTGCAAGAGAAAAATTGGCAACAGCAATTGAAAACACAACTTTTAGCAAACCAATTTGCCCTGTTTATCAGAATGTTACAGCTAGTGCAGTAAGCAATACTGATAAGATTAAGAAAAATTTAGTTGCTCAACTAACCGCTCCTGTAAAATGGACTCAAATTATGAAAAACATGATAGCAGACGGTGCAACATCATATACAGAAGTTGGTCCTGGAAAGGTTCTTCAAGGCTTACTGAAAAAAATTGATAGAAAATTTCCAACCTTTAGTGCTTAATTTTAAGTTGATTTTGTAGTTTTCGCTACTAGGTTTGAGAATTGGGATAATATTACATTTCTATACAGTTTTCAGTTTGTAATTATTTTTTAAAGCATTAATTTACAAGGTGAGGTTTACAAGTTCACCTTTTTTATGCTCCCCAACTTTCCCTATCCAAACTTCTATATTGAATTGCTTCAGCTAGATGCTCAGATTTTATATTTTTGGAATTTGCTAAATCTGCAATTGTTCTTGAAACTTTTAGTATGCGGTCATAAGCCCTAGCAGATAAGCCAAGCCGCCCCATTGCATTTTTCAACAAAGAGCTTCCTGCTTCATCAACTTTACAATAAATACCCATCATTTTAGATGACATTTGTGCATTGCTATGAGTTTCTTTAAATTCTGTAAACCTTTTTTCTTGAATTTCTCTTGCTTTAATAACACGTTTTCTAACAGTTTCTCCTTTTTCTCCTACTTCTGCATCTGCTAATTTATTAAAAGGTACGGGTACAACTTCTATATGAATATCAATTCTATCAAGTAAAGGTCCTGAAATTTTATTAAGATACTTTTGTACAACTCCTACACCACAAACACATTCACGTTCAGGATGATTGTAATAGCCACAGGGACAAGGGTTCATAGATGCAACAAGCATAAAACTTGCAGGATATTCAACAGTAAATCTTGCTCTTGAAATTGTTATTTTCCTATCTTCCAAAGGTTGCCTCATAACCTCAAGAACTGTTCTTTTAAATTCAGGAAGCTCATCTAAAAACAAAACACCATTATGTGCCAAAGAAATTTCCCCTGGTTGTGGAAATTGCCCTCCACCGACTAATGCAACATCGCTAATTGTATGGTGAGGAGAACGAAATGGTCTTTGAGTTATTAATGATGCATTCTTTTCAGTTTTTCCAGCTACAGAGTGTATTTTTGTTGTTTCTAATGCTTCAGATAAGGTTAATGGTGGTAAAATTGTTGGAATTCTTTTAGAAATCATAGTTTTTCCAGCTCCAGGTGGTCCAATCATTATAATATTATGTCCTCCTGCTGCTGCAATTTCCAATGCACGTTTTACATTTTCTTGTCCCTTTACATCAGAAAAATCAAGATCTGCTAGAGTTATATTTTCATAAAATTCTTTTCTTGTATCAACAATTGTAGGTTCAAGCTCATTTTTTTCATCGAAGAAATCAATTACTTCTTTAATATTTTCTACACCATAAACTTTAAGATTATTAACAACTGCAGCTTCTCTGGCATTTTCTTTTGGAAGAATAAAACCTTTAAACTCTTCAGCTCTTGCCTGAATTGCAATAGGCAAAACTCCTTTTATTGGCTGCAAAGTTCCATCTAGTGAAAGTTCTCCCATTATTACATATTTGCCAATTTCATCAGATTTAATTTTTTCATCTGCAGCAAGAATTCCAATTGCAAGAGTTAAATCATACGACGAACCTTCTTTACGAATATCAGCAGGAGCCATATTTATCACAACTTTTTTTCCTGGAATTTTATAGCCATGTTCTCTTAATGCAGACTCTATTCTTTGCTGACTTTCTTTAACAGCAGCATCAGGCAAACCAACTAAATAAAAATTTGCACCTCTCGAAATATTAACTTCTACAGTAATTGTTGTAGCATCAACTCCCTGAACTGCACTTCCGTATGTTTTTACAAGCATGTTTTAGTTTTTGTTAAGTTGTGAAATTATAAAGAAATTTTTAAAACAAAAAACTTGAATTGAATTTCTTCTTATCATTATTAAAAAAAATAAAATCTTTGGTATAATTTATGTTTATCCCTTTTATAACTAATTTAATATACTTTTTTTGAAAATATACTTGGTATGCTTTTTGATTAATTATAAAAAATCAATCTTTAATAATGGAAAATACTATACGTGTAGAAAGAGCTAAAAAAAGAATTACACAAGCCGAGTTGGCAAAACAAGTTGAGGTTTCAAGGCAAACAATACATGCTATCGAAACAAGAAAATTTGTTCCATCTACAGTTCTTGCTCTTAAAATTTCACAATATTTCGGTATTATGCTTGAAGATTTATTCAAATTAGAGAAATCTGATTTTAAAAAATAAATTGTCAAGTAAAAATTCAAGAACTAATTTTTTATGAAGAAAAGTTTTAAACTTAAATTATATGAAATAGTTTTTGAGGCAGACACACCTGCTGGCAAAGCCTTTGACATAATTCTTCTTATAACAATTTTACTAAGCATTTTTACAGTTATGCTTGAAAGTGTTGAAAGCTTTCGAGGAAAATATCAAATTGCACTTAATTATTCCGAATGGTTTTTTACAATTCTTTTTAGTATTGAATATATTGTAAGGCTTGCAATTGTAAAAAAGAAGAAAAGCTATATTTTTAG
>Ga0209633_10004908_pt1 | contig 11903 bp, 10 predicted proteins | sample Cruoilmetagenom1_FD_187290 | JGI IMG/M metagenome (GOLD analysis project Ga0209633, IMG submission 187290) | Oil polluted marine microbial communities from Coal Oil Point, Santa Barbara, California, USA - Sample 1 (SPAdes) (version 2) | ecosystem: Environmental > Aquatic > Marine > Oil seeps ... | reverse complement strand
GTCTCTGTGATCATCCTTTCATTTGCTATTATTTTTGTACTTAAGATCCATACGGATAATCGTGAACAGATCATTTATATCTCTGAAAGAAATAAACTCTCTTTACAGGATTCTCTCTACTTGAGTACCAACATTATGAGGTATCATAAAGACAATAAAACCGCCTATGAGGTGTTGGAGAAATTTTTTAAGATAAAAGAGTCTGAAAGCCGTGATATTTTAAAAAAATCCAGCAGGGACATCTTTATTCCGGAAGAGATCAGAATCATTCCTCCTTCAGAACAGCCTGGTCCCACCGCCATTGTTAATGAGATCATGTTAAAAGATCAACACTCTTCCATCTACTATCGTTTTAATTTGGAATCATTCTGATAATCTGATTGTATTTTAGGATCTTCTTGAAGTCTTGATAAATGCAATAAAAAGTCCCAATCTTATTCCCCTCAATAAAGAAAATAAAGCGCTATAAATCGTTTCATGCTGTACTATAGCCCTATCATGCTTTACCTACTTCTGCAAACAAAAGCAAAAAAAGTTATAATACTATCAATTACTATTCACAGCAAGGACAAACAGGCAGATGCTTTTCAAGTACAAAGGTTTTGACAAAACAGGTAAAAAGGTCAAAGGTACTGTTACGGCCTCTACTGTCGAAGAAGCCGGACAGAAACTTCGTACCCAGGGTATTTATCATGAAGGCCTTACCCCTACCAAGGAGTTTTCACTTGAAGCATTCTCCAAACGTCAAATGCCCGGTGAGCTGCTCAGTACCTTTTCCAAAGAACTCTCTTCTTATCTTAACTCCGGTATGACCATTCTGACCGCCATCAAACTCCTTGAAAATCAACATGAGGGAGAGAAAAAATATGTCTCTTTTCTAAACTCTATTAAAACGATGATCGATGAAGGGAAGTCTCTCTACCATGCACTGAATTCACAAAAAGTCTATGCCCTGCCCGATTTCTTTCTTCAAAGTCTTAATGTTGCAGGGCAAAGCGGAAAAATGGTTGAAGTCCTCACCAATATGGGAACCTTTTTCTCTGCACAGAACAAAGTCAAAAAACAGGTTAAAGGAGCCATGACCTATCCTGCTATTATCTTTACTGTAGCCATAGGAATGACTGCTTTTCTCATCGCATTTGTTGTACCGAAAATTACAGAGATCTTTGAAGATACAGGACAAGAACTCCCACCTATTACACAATTCGTACTTGCATTAAGTGACTTTTTAACCTCTCATTATATTGCTATCATTGTCACTATTGTCGTACTCATACTGCTATTTAAGATCTCTTATGCAAAGATAGATACCTTTCACCGGATCATCGACTCTTTGCTGCTTAAAACACCGATATTGGGAACATTGATACAGAACCATGAACTGGGAAGATTCTCCTACATTCTCTCACTCATGCTCAGCTCAGGTGTAGCTTATGCCCAAGCTGTTCAACTTGCTAAAACAACATTCGGGAACCACGGACTCTCTGCTTTGTTTGAAAAAGCCTCAGTGAAAGTACTTGAGGGGAACAAACTCTCCAACGCACTACAAATGTCTAAAGGCGTGAAACTCAAACGTAATTTCATGCAGTCGCTGGCACTGGGAGAAGAATCCAGTGAAGTGGCACAAATTCTGGCTAATATATCTACTCTCTATGCCGAAGAAAATGAAGATAAACTCAAACTCCTCCTGGGTTTATTAGAACCGTTCATGATGCTTTTTATCGGTGTGGTTGTCGGTGTGATCGTTTCAGCGATGCTTCTTCCTATCTTTACTATGACACAAGGTTTACAATAAAATGACAACTATCAGCATATCTCATGAAAAGAACAACAGACTGACAGACGGCTACAATGAAGTCTTGGGCTTTCACTGTCCCTTTGCCACTATAACTTGGGATCTTTAATGGCTAAAAAACGATTCAGAGCTGTCAAGCAAGGTAAAGTTAAAACAGAAACATCTAAAGTAAAACCTAATAATAAAGATGATAATTATGCTTCTGTCGGCATGAAAATAAAAGCTTTTCTCACAGATGCTTTTATGTTGCTCATGCCTATCATGTATGTGGTTTTCTATCTGATCATGGATGGGAGAGAAGGATTTTCCGAGCACAAATTACTGGGCTGGTTCTATATCCTTATACCCTTGATCATCATACAGACTATTTTCATGTACAAAACCGGACAAACACCGGGATATCGTGCCTATAACATTACATTGATTGATGAAAATACAAAAGAGAAACCTACTTTGTTTATCATTCTCTTTAGAAACCTTGCGGCCATTCTTTCTCTTTTTGCGATCATAGGCTGGATGCTTATGTTTTTCAGAAAAGACAACAAGACTTTACATGACCTGTTGTCTGCAACTGCTGTTGTCAACAAAAAATGACAACACCATGACACTTTTTTCAACACTTTTAGGAGCATACTACTTTTTTTATTTTGCACTTGTCGGGGTTTATGTTGTTTTCATGCCAAAGGTACTACTGGAACTTGGATACACTGCTGTAGAAGTAGGTGTCATCTATGCAGCTGCTCCTTTTATGCGCTTTCTGCTTCCTTTTGTATTTCGGCATGCTGTCTCCTTAACCCCCAAAGTCTATCAACTCTCTTTACTGCTTACCTTTATAGGTACACTGCTTTTTCTGACAACGGTCAATGATTTCTGGATCTACCTGACAGCCAATCTTCTCTTTGGTGCTGCGATGGGTATCTCTCTGCCTTATGTCGAAACAATCGCCCTTGCGTCACTCTCAAAGCATCGCTATGGGAAAGTCCGTCTTTGGGGCTCACTCGGCTTTATGGGTATCGCACTCTGGCTTGGGAAAGTACTCTCCTCGCCTTATGAAGCCCTATATTATTTGAGTGTTATGGCATTTTTAACCCTTATATCGGGTGCCATGCTTACAAAATATGACCGTACTTCCCACTCTTCAGCACAGGAGGATGCTTCGTTTTCACTCTCTAAATATTGGGCCTTCTGGGTTTCCATATTTTTAATGCAGGTAGGGTTTGGTGGTTTCTACAACTTTTTTACCATTTATGAAACTGCACATGGCATCTCGCTTGAAATGATATCCTGGATGTGGAGTTTTGGTGTCATCTGTGAAGTATTCATGCTTTACTTTCAAGGTCCTCTCTTACAAAGAAATTTACTCAACATACTTCAATTTGCTACACTGGTAACTGCGATCAGATGGATGATACTCTATCTCTATCCTGACTCAGTCACACTCACTTTTGCATCACAGTCCCTTCATGCCATCTCTTTTGCACTCTATCATACGGCAGCCATCACTTATGTCTTTTCACTCTATACACAAAAAAAACTTGCCCAACAGTTTTTCCTGGGCATAGCCTTTGGTCTGGGCGGTTCAATAGGTGCACTACTTTCCGGCCGGATCTATGGAGAATATCTTTTCCTAATAGAGTCGATCATTACTCTTATGGCATTTATCATACTATTAGTACATCAAAGACGTAAAAAAGGGCTAATGGCATGATAGAGTCAATAGAGGCTGTTATATTCGCAGGAGGGAAAAGTTCCCGTATGGGAAAAGACAAATCGCTGCTCCCCTTTGCCGGGTACAGTACACTTGCAGAATTTCAATATAGCAGACTAAGTAAACTTTTTAAGCATGTTTCTCTCTCTGCAAAAGAGAACAAATTTGATTTTGACTCTGATGTGATCGAAGATATCGATGGGGAGCACTCTCCTCTTGTGGGGATCATCTCTATTTTTGAAACCTTGCGGGAAGAAGAAGTATTTATTTTAAGTGTGGATGCACCCTTTGTGGAGAGTGACACGATAGAGAAGATATTGAGCCGTAATGAAAATAGTCATGATGTACTCATTGCACAAAGTCCCTCTGGGGTTCAACCACTTTGCGGACTTTACAAAAAGTCTATTTTACCTTTTGCACAGCAACAATTGGAAAAGAACAATCATAGACTGGGAGATCTACTGCGTCTAGTAAACACAGAGTATGTAAAGTTTGAGGATGATCTGCCTTTTACCAACCTAAATCATCCTGAAGAGTACCAAAAGGCTCTTAAGCTTTTTTCGGATTATTAATGCTCAGGCAGGTTTGACCTTCTATCATTTGCGTCATCAGTTTTCGAGAGAAGAAAACAAATTTTTCAAACAAAGAACTGTGATATTTGTCTTTATTATAGATCATCAAAAAATCTCTTTTACACTCAAAATTCTGTACCCCAACTTGGTGAAGCTTCCCTTCTGCAAGTTCCGTTTCCACTGAGATTTTAGAGATACAGGTCAAACATTCACGATTCATCAGAATACTTTTAATAGATTCCGTATGCCCCAGTTCAAGAAAAACATTTAGATCATCTACTTTCTCTTTAATGTATTCCAAAAAAACTTCTCTTGTTCCAGATCCTTCTTCTCTAAGTACCCATCTTTTATCGGCTAACTCATCTATAGTACACGTTTTACAAAGGTTTTTATCTGCAGTCACAACAAGCAGTTCATCAACCCCTACTTTCTCTTTGATAATTTCCGAACCAGAAACAAAGCCTTCAACAAAACCGATATCAATACTTCCTTCTTTGATCATGTCTGCGATCTCTTTTGTATTACCCTCTTTGAGTGTTATTTTAACATCAGGATAAGAACTCATATAACTACAGATGATCGCCGGCATCAGATAATCCACGATGGTCGTACTTGCGCCCACACGGATCATACCTTTATTCTCCGAATTCTTAAATTCATACTCAATGTCTCGAAGCTTTTTAAAGATCGGGTCTATCTCTTTGTAAAAAGCACGTCCGACTTCATTGAGTACCAACTTTTTATTGATACGGTCAAACACTGGACGTCCCAGGATATTTTCCAGCTCTTTGATGGACATGGAGACAGCCGATTGGCTCAGTTTCATATCTTTGGCCACATTGGTTAAATGTCCGGACACGACCACATTTAAAAAGATCTCCATTTGTCTAAGTGTTATTTTCATTTTTTCTCATTTTAATTCATTTTTTCTCTAATATATTTGTGAATTATATCAAAATTATAGTAGAATTCGACAAATATAATCAATTTATTTGAATAAAAGGAATTTTATGGCTTTTTCTCCACAAAAACGTAAAGGTACGTTGAGCGGGATTTTATTTGTTGCTATATTTTCCGCTGCAGCCACATATATTGCTGCCCTACCGCCTGTTCAGGCCCTGGGTCTTTCTCCTCTTGTTATCGGTATCGTTATGGGTATCTTTTATGCCAATACCCTGCATAACCAAACCCCTGAAGCATGGCAAAGCGGCATTACCTTTTCCGCAAAGAAGATCTTGCGTTTTGCGATCGTATTTTATGGATTTAGAATTACCTTCCAGCAAATAGCGGAAGTGGGAATGGATGGCTTTCTGGTCTCTCTTATTATGCTTTCATCCACACTTATCCTGGGTTCATGGTTAGGCTATAAAGTCTTTGGTATGGAGAAAGACACTTCCATCCTCACTGCATCCGGTGCTGCTGTTTGTGGTGCGGCAGCTGTACTTGCTACAGAACCCGTACTGAAAGCAGAAGAGTACAAAACGGCTATCGCCGTTTCGATGGTCGTACTCTTTGGAACGATCTCCATGTTCCTTTATCCTGTACTCTATACAACACTTTTTGAAAATGCCACAGGATTTTTACATATGACAGCCAGGGAATTTGGTATCTACGTAGGCGGTACCATACATGAAGTAGCACAGGTGGTCGCTGTCCCAGCCTCTGTTCCCAATGCATCTGAAGAGATGGCAAATGCAGCCGTGATCGTTAAAATGACCCGTGTGATCATGATCGCACCTATGCTTATCGTTTTGGGATTCTATCTGGCATATACAGCCAAAAAAGAAGGGTCTGACACAAACGGTAAAATGAAGCTTGTCATTCCCTGGTTTGCAGTTTATTTTATAGGTGTAGCAGGATTCAACTCTTTACACCTTGTGCCCCTTAACATTGTTGACATGATCAACGAAATAGATACCTTTCTTCTTACCATGGCCATGACAGCCCTGGGTATGGGAACAGTCTTTGCCAAATTCAAAGGTTTGGGACTTGCCCCTGTCTATACTGCTACAGCAATGTTTGCATGGTTGGTCGTAGGTGGTTTTATAGTTACCAAACTGATCTGTGCTTAAACATAAAGTCAAGTCTCTTACTCTGACCTACCTACGACGGTAACTCAGCGCTTCCATGATATCAGACTTTTCAACCATGACATGATCATTCAAGTCTGCAATAGTTCTCCCTATCTTTTTCACAGACGCGATACTTCTATGTGAAAGTCCAAATTTTCCTGTGGCACTTTCTAAAATTTGAACTGCACTGGTATCCAACAGACAATACTTTTCTATCTCCTCTTCAGTCAATTTTCCATTAAGTCTTACCTGTCCTCTTTTCTTTTGCAGTTTAAAAGCATTTATCACTGCCTGATGCATAGCAGAGGAGCTAACATCAGCACGGTCTTCACTGTTTACTTCCTGCATCACTACAAAAAGATCTATACGGTCTAAAAAGGGATCAGAAAGTTTATTCACATAACGTTTTATCTCTATTTCAGAGCATCTGCAGGACTTAACCTTGGAAAGTAAATTACCGCAAGGACAAGGGTTTTGTGCGGCTACGAACATGATGTCTGCTTCATATTCTATCTTGGCATTGACCCGAGCTATATGTACTTTTTTATCTTGCAAAGGTTCACGTAATGCTTCCAGAACATTTTTCGAAAAATGAGGAATTTCATCAAAAAACAGTATGCCTTTTGATGCCAAAGCCACTTCACCTATTTTTGCCTGTCCGGATCCTCTGTAATTTACAAAAGATAATAGGAGTATTTATGAAGGAGTAGGTCTTTATTAGGGCACTTGTACATTTATTAGTGCGAGTACAACAATATATAATAAGAATAGACATATTAATACAAAATATAATGCGAATACATTTTAAGGAAAATTTATGTTAAAAGGAAATAGGATTGTTATCAGAAGTGTATTTTATGGAAACTGACATTTAATTTTTAAAGCCAGCCTTATATACGGTAATTTTTGATTGTTATAGTTTTATCAATGCATATAAAATAATACAACCTGCTATAAAATAGAGACCGCGCCAGATATATGGCAGTATCTTTATTATTTTACTCTGGCCCAACACCATCTTATTTTTCATTCTCATAAAGCTTTGCTTAAACATTCCAGCATATGAATAGTATGCTTCTGCAGCTATAGTTTTTATCGTGTAGCCATACCCAATAAGTATCGTCACCATAGTATAGATAAGCGCAGCATAAACTGCTGTCATCATAGTTCTGAATGGAGCACTCGAATCTTTACAAGCCACCAGATTTAAACTAGCAATGAAGGCAGGTAAGAACAGAGTAAGTGCCGCCAAAATCAAGAAGAGAGGTTTTTCTCTGCTAGATAATTCCTTCTCCTCTTCTAGCACTAGACTCGTTGCTGAGTCTATAATATTTTGTGAAAGTGACGATGCTCTTTTAGTTTTTTGCTCTATATCTTCCGCTTCAAAGATTTTTTCTCCAGCTTCCTTACAATCATCACCCAATTCTATACACAGTTGTTTGGCCTCTTTCCTCTTCATATAAGCTTCGTCACATAAAATAATGCAATAGGTCTCAAGGTAAGCTTTATATCCCTCAGTTTGTTTCAGTTTTTTATGAAAAAGATTTAATTTATATCGAATAGCATCATCATCTTTTATTTTTCGTTCAAGTGATTTTATAGACATTACAAGCTGTTGAAGTATGCACTCTTTATAAGTATCTTTATCCTCGTACACCTTTATACTAACATCTTCCTTCGTCTTATGGTGTACATCTTTATGTAGAACATTTTTAATATTATTATATATGCCTAGCTGTCTATTTTTGTATCCACTAACAAACAACTCTTGAGATTCTTGATCTTCACCCGTAAAGTATTCATCTGAATAATTCCAAATAAAATCATAAATTTCAATAAACCCACTTTCAGAGATTGTAAATTTAGCGTTTACAATCTCAACCTTATTCTCAGGAATATTTTCTGCGTTCTTTACTTCTTCTGGATAATATTCTCTATATATACCGGTTATATCACCCGTATCAGCATCCTTTTCCAGCGTACCCTCGCTGACATAGAATAATCCCAACTTTTTTTTACTTAAATTATCAGAAGAAGATCGAGACGACATCTTGAATTTTTTAATATTGCTATGTGTTTCAGTAATGGTTATTGATTGGGAATCATCATCATAAACAATTTCATTTGTTATGTAATCGAAGTTTATTTTTGAGCTTAGATTTGGTATCCAGCTATATATTCTTTTGGGAGTAACACTGTTAGGATTCATTTTTCCACCGACATTAAGATCTTTGGTATAATTATACCAAAGATTCTATTATGGTGGGGTTATTTAATAGTTACCTATTATAGATAACTATCTATGCTGAGTCTAGATTCTGGGTTAATTCTCGTGTTTCCTGACTCAAAGGATAGAGAAGTACCTAGTGTCGCACTACTTCTTGTTTTTTCTGCAGAATTTCCAATAAAATCTTTTTTAAATCTTTCTGCTTCATCTCTTAAAGTATATTTATTAGCAACAAATATCTTCCAGAACTCACGTATAATTGCTCCAACGATTAGTAAAAATAATCCTAATGTTATTAGTCCTAATTTAGCTTCCATATATTCATCCTTTCTTTATCCAATCACTACAAATTAAGCATAAGCTGCATGCTCTTTAAAAGACTAGTTTATAGTGTTTAATATTAGTTAATGCTTAACTACTTACTAAAATAATCTTAAATTATCTTTAATATCTTTATATGTGTTATATGGTAAAAAGTTGCGTATTATACTTGATTATTCTTAAATTGCATTGAATAATACCCTATTGTTATATTTTAAAAGATAATCATCTATCAATTTAGTCTTCATACTTCTATTCATTCCTCGGTACAATTTTATTAGTATATATTATTCATTTATTACCTCTACAAACTTTTTATATAATCTATTAGCCATATTACTATCACTCCCAACATGATTTATAGAGAAATTATCAAATGACTCAGCAATTTTCCACCTTCCATTGTTCGGCACAAAACCTCTAACTATTTGATGAAAAACACTTTGATGTAAAAACCCACCTTTCTGATAACACTTCGTGTAGATATAGCATCTTCTTTATCATTCTTTTCTATCTCAATTAAATAAAATTCATGATTGTTTATACTAATTTGAGCAACCATATATTGTCTTGGATTTCCGTTGCTTAAATTGGATTTTTTCCATTTGGCTCTACCGTTATAGTCTTTTGGTTTTCTTGGTAAATTTTCATTCATCAAAATATTCACACTTAATCTCAAAGGTGCCTCGGATTTACAATCAATATCAACTAATTCAAAAACCATTCTTTTAAAAACAATCAAATTGTTTTCTCTTTCGATAAATTGTTCATTTTCAGTAAAAATATTTTGTACAAAACTGGTATGAATAAGTTCATCATCTCCACTTTTCGATGCATCTACTACACTCAATTCCATATCTATTCAACTTACTTTTATTTTATCCTCTGCTATTGAGTCATTATCCTCACTAGGATCTAAAAGTGGAGGAAATTTTAACTTTTTATCATCAAGCCCCCGTCTCATTTCATCTAAGAACACATCATACATTGTTGACATTATCAACGAAATCGATACCTTTCTTCTTACCATGGCCATGACAGCCCTGGGTATGGGAACGGTCTTTGCCAAATTCAAAGGTTTGGGACTTGCCCCTGTCTATACTGCTACAGCTATGTTTGCATGGTTGGTCGTAGGTGGTTTTATAGTTACCAAAGTGATCTGTGCTTAAACATAAAGTCAGGTCTCTTACTCTGACCTACCTACGACGGTAACTCAGCGCTTCCAGGATATCAGACTTTTCAACCATTACATGATCATTCAGGTCTGCAATAGTTCTCCCTATCTTTTTCAGAGACGCGATACTTCTATGTGAAAGTCCGAATTTTCCTGTGGCACTTTCTAAAATTTTAACTGCACTGGCATCCAATAGACAATACTTCTCTATCTCCTCTTCAGTCAATTTTCCATTAAGTCTTACCTGTCCTCTTGTCTTTTGCAGTTTAAAAGCATTTATCACTGCCTGATGCATAGCAGAAGAACTAACATCAGCACGGTCATCACTGTTTACTTCCTGCATCACTACAAAAAGATCTATACGATCCAAAAAAGGATCAGAAAGTTTATTCACATAGCGCTTTATCTCTATTTCAGAGCATCTACAAGACTTAACCTTGGAAAGTAAATTACCGCAGGGACAAGGATTTTGTGCGGCTACGAACATGATGTCTGCTTCATATTCTATCTTCGCATTGACACGTGCTATATGTACTTTTTTATCTTGTAAAGGTTCACGCAATGCCTCGAGAACATTTTTTGAAAAATGAGGAATTTCATCAAAAAAGAGTATGCCTTTTGATGCCAAAGCCACTTCACCTATTTTTGCCTGTCCTGACCCTCCTCCAAAAATAGAAGCAGAGGTCGCAGTATGATGGGGAGATCGCATAGGTCTGATAGCTCTAAAACCAGGTGTTTGTCCATCCAGGAACTGATGTTTGGCTATAGATAACAACTCTTCTTCGAACAATGGTGGCAAAATATCTTTGATCCGTTTGGCGATCATACTTTTTCCACATCCGGGATTACCTTCCATAAAAAAATTATGCATACCTGCGGCCGCTATCAAAGCTGCACGCTTAGCATGCATTTGCCCTTTGACATCTTTAAAGTCACTCTCATATCTTTCTTCGTAATAGTAAGATACATCTTGTAACTTAAAAGATTTTGCATCATAAGAAAATGTACTCACATTAGCTTTGAAATTTTTACTCTTGAGTATCTTTATCGCTTCATTCAACGTCTCTACAGCAATAAAATCTACCCCTGATATATGACTGAGATAAGGGATGGATTCTTTAGGCACAATAGCCCTTTTGATAAGCCCCTGCTCTTTAAGTGACAAGACCAATGGAAACAGCATAGAGCTTGTCTTTACTTTTCCATCCAGACCCAATTCACCAAATACAAAAAGCCCTTCTTCTTCTATATGTGTTTTACTCAGTGCGATCAAAAGTGCTAAAGAGAGATCAAAATGCGTACCTGATTTTTTCAGGTCTGAAGGTGAAAGATTTACTGTTATTTTGAGTGGAGGAAAAACAAATCCATTGGTCAGCAAAGCAGACTTTGTACGCTCCTTTGACTCCTGAATATCACTGCTGGCCAGACCTACAACTGCAAATCCAGGCAGGCCTTTCGTAAAAGTAGCCTCCACTTCTATCACCTTTGCATTCACACCTTCAAGTGTTGCACAGGTCAACCGGTTTACTATGGCCTGCTTTTTTTCTTTTTGTTTTACTTTTTTGTTCGAGGGTGGGAGATTACCACTATCTGTTTTAGCATTCATACCCACATTATGCAATATATTTCAAATAAAGGTTAAAAATATGTCATATTGTAATATAATTGGAAATTATTATACAAAAAAGGAATCCCATGGAATATATTGAACAGGCCATGAAACGCGCCAAAGAGAGTAACTGTTATGGTGACACGAATTTTTTTCAGGCACTTAGAGAAGTTCTTGTCAGCATTGAACCGCTTATGACCAAATGTCCTAAATACCTGAACCAAAATATCATCGAGCGGATCATTGCACCTAACAGAGCCATATACTTTAAAATTGAATGGTTGGATGACGACAATAACATACAAGTCAATAATGGTTACAGGATCCAATTTAACAATGCACTTGGTCCTTACAAAGGAGGCGTACGTTTTCACCCTTCTGTTACACCGGACATTCTAAAATTTCTCGCTTTTGAACAGATCTTT
>Ga0209633_10004907_pt1 | contig 11904 bp, 11 predicted proteins | sample Cruoilmetagenom1_FD_187290 | JGI IMG/M metagenome (GOLD analysis project Ga0209633, IMG submission 187290) | Oil polluted marine microbial communities from Coal Oil Point, Santa Barbara, California, USA - Sample 1 (SPAdes) (version 2) | ecosystem: Environmental > Aquatic > Marine > Oil seeps ... | reverse complement strand
GGCGCCCGCCTGCCGGCGAGGCAGGAAATACTCCTATGGCTTTGCCTCGGGGATACCTGCCTGCCGCAGGCTGGGTTCGTTTCAAGAAATTTTTTATTTCATAAAGTTATAATTAAATTGGTATAATAGTAAATTTCCAAATAAAATAACGTCTATACATTAATTGTATGTATTGTTGATAAGCTTATGAAAATTTGTGTCACTCAAACAAAACCCGTTAAAGGAAATATTCAGAAGAATATTGAAAATCATTTTAGAATGATAAAATTAGCTGTTTCTGAAGAAGCAGATGTAATCATTTTTCCTGAATTATCATTGACAGGTTATGAGCCTGAGTTAGCACAAAAATTAGCAGTAGATAAAGATGATATTCGATTTGATGATTTTCAAAAAATAAGTAGTGTTGATCAAATCATAATAGGCGTTGGTTTACCCATAAAAAAAGGGTCAGATATATGTATTGGCATGCTTATTTTTCATCCTAATAAAGAAAGACAAGTTTACTTCAAGCAGTATTTACACACAAATGAAGAGAAGTTTTTTATAAGTGGAAATAATTTAACCAACCTCATTTATGGCGAATCAATAGCTCTAGCAATTTGTTATGAGCTGTCAGTACCCATGCATTCAGAAAGGGCTTTTAAGAGAGGGGCAGCTTTTTATATTGCAAGTGTTGTTGAGTCAGTTGAAGGTGTAGAAAAGTCTATAGAGAAATTGGCTAAGATTGCTGAAAAATATGCAATGACAGTTTTTATGTCAAACTGTATTGGTAAAACAGGTATTTATAATGCTGCAGGAAAAACTTCAATTTGGAACAAAAAAGGAGAACTTTTAAAACAATTAAATGATAATAAAGAAGGAATATTAGTACTTGATACAGCTTCTAATGAAACAGTAATAAAATATATATAATATGTCATCGTGTAACACCAATAAAAAAGAAACAACTTCATGTAGTATAACTGATGAAGGTTGTAAAACAAGTACCACCAAAGAGCATTTAGACGAATATTGGTGTGCGATGTATACCGATGTTGACATTACCAAATTAGGGTGGTATGAAGAAAAATCAAGTCCTAGTTTAGAACTGATTAAAAAAACTAAATTAGCTAAAGATGCCAAACAGTTTCATGTTGGTGCAGGGGCAACTACATTAATTGATAGTTTGGTAGAAGGTGGTTTTACTAATTTAATCGTCAATGATATTAGTAGTTGTGCCTTAAATAAAATCAAGAATAGAATAGGAGAGAAGCAAGAGGCTGTAGCATGGATAGTTGATGATTTGGTGAATCCGACTGCATTAGAAAATATGCCTAAAGTAGACTTATGGAATGACAGGGCTGTGCTTCATTTTTTTACAAAAGAGAAAGATCAAGAAGCCTATTTCAACGTATTAAATACCAAGGTTAAGAAAAACGGATTTGTAATTCTTTCTGTTTTTAATCTTGAAGGAGCAACTTCATGTAGTGGATTAGAAGTTAAACGATATAACGCAGCCATGCTTCAAGAAAAATTGGGTAAAAATTATCAATTGTTAGAAAAATTCAATCATATCTATACAATGCCAAACGGAGAGGATCGACCTTATGTTTATACCTTATTTCGAAGAATAGTTTAGCAAAAATTATAATATAAAAGCCTAAATTTGTGAACTGAACATAAAAAGATATGCAATTAATCCCTTTCCATAAAACAGGATATTTTTCTAAGACAATATGCGATTATCTAGATGAGAATAAAACTATTGAACTTTTTTATAATAATTATCCTAACCTTAAAGGGTTTAAAAAGCAGATTGAAGAGAAACGTCATTCAGAACTGGTTTCAAAAGCACATCGAAAAATCCTTGTTAAAGCCCTTGAAAATCAATATAAAAACATTAAGACTTCAAAGGATACAGAGCAGCATATTCAATCACTTTTAAAAGAAAATACATTTACCATAACTACTGGGCATCAACTGAATTTATTTACTGGGCCTTTGTATTTTTTATATAAAATTGTGTCAGCTATAAACTTAGCAAAACAACTAAAGTCAGAATTTCCTAAAGATAATTTTGTGCCTGTCTATTGGATGGCTACTGAAGATCATGATTTTGAAGAAATCAATTATTTCAATTTTAAAGAAAGAAAAATAAGATGGAATAAAGAAAGTAATAGTGCTGTTGGTAGATTGTCAACAGAAGGTTTAGAAGCCGTTGCACAGGTTTTTGAACAGCTATTAGGAACTCCTAAGAATGCAGAAACTTTGGCAAAGTTATTTAAGGATGCTTATGTCAAGCATCAAACATTAACTGAGGCTACACGATATTTGGTGAATGAATTATTTGGGGAATATGGTTTGGTAATTATTGATGGAGATGATGTGTGTTTGAAAAAACAATTTGGGCCATTTGTAGCAGATGAATTGACGAATCAAACAAGTTTTAAAAAGGTTTCTGAAACGATTCAAGAGCTTAGTAAAGAATACAAGATTCAGGTAAACCCGCGTGAGATTAATTTATTTTATTTAACGGATAGAGTTAGGGCACGTATTGTTTATGAAAAAGGGATTTATAAAGTTGTAAATACTGACATTTCTTGGACAAAAAATGAAATACTAAAAGAACTTGAGGAGTTCCCTGAAAGATTTAGTCCGAATGTAATTATGCGACCCTTATATCAAGAAGTCATTTTACCTAATATCTGTTATATTGGTGGCGGAGGTGAATTGGCATATTGGTTTGAACTAAAGTCTTATTTTGAAGCGGTAAAAGTGCCCTTCCCTATAGTATTATTACGTAATTCGGTGTTGTTGATTACAGAAAAGCAATTTAAAAAAGCAGAAAAATTAAATATTTCTATAGAAGAATTGTTTTTGAATCAAGAGAAGTTGATAAACAAAAAAATTAAAGAAATTTCTGAAATTGAGATCGATTTTTCTAGTCAAAAAGCTTTTTTACAAGAGCAGTTTATTGGTCTTAAAAAATTGGCTGAAAAAACTGACAAATCCTTTATTGGTGCAGTAAATGCACAAGAAAAAAAACAATTGAATGGATTAGACCTGTTAGAAAAACGATTGCTAAAAGCTCAAAAAAGAAAATTAAAAGATATAGTCGAGCGTATCGTTTTGTTACAAAATCAGTTATTTCCTAATCAGAGTTTAGAAGAAAGGCAACGTAATTTTTCAGAAGTCTACGAACAATATGGTGCTGCTTTAATTCCTAAATTAATAAAAACACTTGATCCTTTAAAAGGTGAATTTTATTGTATTCCTATATAATATGAAAAAGAAGATTATATCTACACTATTTGTTGCCATTGGTCTTTTGATCCTTGCAGTATTTATCCCAAATTATGTGATTAAAAATAATGCATCTGATAAGGTATCTAATGATGTGAATACTATTAGAAAAAATAAAGTTGGTTTACTGTTAGGAACTTCAAAACTGTTAGCTAGTGGAAGAATAAATCAATATTATAAATTTAGAGTGGATGCTGCAGTTGCTTTATACAAAGCTGGTAAGATTGATTTTATATTGGTAAGCGGAGATAATAGCACGGTTGATAATGATGAACCCACCGATTTTAAAAATGATTTGATGAAGAACGGTGTGCCAGAAGAAAAGATATTTTTAGATTATGCAGGTTTTAGAACCTTAGATTCGGTGGTAAGAGCTAAAGAAATTTTTGGTCAGTCTGAGATTACTATCATTTCTCAGCAATTTCATAATGAAAGAGCAATTTATTTGGCTGAAAAATATGATATTTCTGCCATTGGTTATAATGCAAAAGATGTTTCAGGACGCTATGGTCTTAAAGTTCAGCTTCGTGAGTATTTGGCAAGAACAAAAGTGTTTGTTGATTTGGTTTTTGGTGTAACACCAAAATTTTTAGGTGAAAAAATAGAAATAGATTAAATTTTATTATCAATAAAGTACACAGGCTCTTTGTAGTTTGGCTTTGGATTGAGGATTTTATTATTTTCTATAACCAGATTGGTTGCTTTATGTACTCCAGATTTATCTTTAATCTGAGAAATAAATATCTCTGGTTGATTTTTGGCAATATAGTTACCACCAAATTGAACAGAATTTACATCGAGCTCATTATCTTTGATAACCACACCATCAGTGTCTTGGTTTGACCATATATGATGCCTATACCACTTAGCAAGGTAGGAGCCTCTATGTGCAATATGACTTACTGTTTCATCCCAAGCAGGTTCTACAGCAATACATGCTCTATGATAGGTTCCAATAAACTTATTATTAATAACTTTATTACCATCAGCATGAATAGCGAAATAGAGCATCCATCTTGCTCCAGTTTCTCCTGTTGATTCTACAGTATTACCCTCGAAGAGATTGTGTTTTGAACCCACATAAGCTTGTAATAACCCTTCACCTTTTGCAACAGATGTTAATATATCATTATTTATTATGGTGTTCTCTGAAGAGCCGTAAGCAAGGTGAATACTTGATGAAGTAGAATTACGAAGCTTATTATTTATAATTTTATTCTTATTTGACCCATGCTGTATCGAAATATTGCGAGTATTATTTAGTACTTCATTTTCTTCAATAGTGCTTTCACTAGCACCAGTTAAACCAATTCCATAATAGCCACCTTCAATCTTATTATGACTGATTGTTGTTCTTAATGTAGCATAGTAGGGTTTTGCATAGGTTTTGTCTTTTACCCATAACCATGTGGCACGAGCCCATTTCTTTGTTTTTCCATCCGTTGGATCCGTATATTCCTCAGGAGGATATACATAATCTAGGCTACTAGCAATATAAATAGAAATTCCTCTAGAATGGTTAGATGATTTGATGGTATTGTAAGTGATACTATTATCTACAGCATCTTCCATTCCATTTTTATGGGTATAAAGAAGGATATAACTAACGCCATTTTTATTTTCTATTTTGTTATGATCAATACTAACTCTAGAGACATTATAACCAATAATAGCTGCAGAATAGGTAATACCTTTTATTTCAATATCCATGTGATGAATGCGTAAATCTTTTACATTTTCTTGTTGCTTATGAACTTGTCCATAAAGGTAAATACCGTTATCTTTTGGGTTTATAAACTTAAGTTTACCTCCAAAAATTTGGGTAACACCGTTAGTAACTATGAGCTTCTTTTTTAGTAAGCAGGTTCCATCTCCAAATTGGACTGCTTTTTTCTCTTTAGCAGCAACCTTTAAGGCTTCATTAATTGCATCACTATCATCTGTAACGCCATCACACTTAGCTCCATAATCTTTAATGTTTATACTTTGGTCACCAACTGTAAAATTATCTTCAGCGAGCATAGTATCGTAAGTACCATCACTAAATAACCGAACTTCATAAGTACCAGCTTCTTTAATGAACTTTCTTTGTGTCAATTTGAGTACACCATTTTCATCAGCCTTAGTTATGAATTCCCATGAGATAAGCTCTTTTGCAGTATTGGGTGCTGATGTTTTAAAGACACCAACCCAAGCTTTTTCTTCATAAATTGACGGATTAGAGATTTCTACAGATATTGACTCTCCTACAAAATATACTTTACGCTGTACTTTGATGAGTTTGTCATTATCAATATCATCAGTAGTACAAGAAGTAAGAAATAGTATTAAAATAAAGATAGTATTTAAAAAAATATTTACGGAAAAGAATTTTGGTGTTTTCATAGCGTTATCATTTAACAAATTTATAACAAACGACAAATTTCTAGTGCTTTTGTATAAGCATCGGCTCTAAAGTTAGTGTTGTAATTTTTTAATTTTGACGGATAAATCCAATATAATTCATCAAATTCATCATCTTGAGGCGATAAAATCATTTTATCGTCAAATTGAATTTTTACAATATTTAATTCTTGTCGTTTAAAAATATATCGATCTTCGTCAGGGTAGGTATAGCTAACTTTTTCAGTATAACTTTGTAGAATATCATTCTCAGTAATGTCAACATTTAGCTCTTCTTTTAATTCACGAATTATTCCATTGATAAAATCTTCACCAGTTTTTAAACCTCCCTGTGGAAATTTATAACCTCCATCTCTAGGCGAAGAACCTATTAAAATTTTATCCTGATTGACAATTACGGCCATTACAGCTTTTCTAACTTCTTGTTTCATTGTAATTTCTAATATAATTTCTGTTTTACCTCAAAAGGCTAAACTTGTGCTTCCCCGATAATTTTAGGATGCATCGAGCTAGCCAGCCAGTTCGTATTAGGAAATTATTTATTGCACGGCAATTTAACTAGAAAAGATGTTTTTTACTTTCTTTTGGTAATAAATTTCAGATTTTTCTGTATGTATTTTCGTAAGTTTTACAACATCATCAATGAGTAAATTGATGGAAAAGGTGATTTTTTGTTGTAAAGATAAAACTTCTTCAGTTGATAAATAGGTGTTTACCAGAAAAGGAAAATAATTAGTTAAACTTTTTAAGTAACTAGGATTTAATAAATTGTCATTAAGAACAACTTCATCATTTATCTTTGTGTATACCTTGAATTTGGCGGCGTTAATTGAAGACATATGCACTAAGTCGCAAAATAAATTTACCTTCTGATTGAAATTGAATTTGCCTAAATCAATAAGAGAGTTGATTATTTTTATTTCTTTTTTACCTAGTTTATTAATAAAAAATGTAGAGATCATTTTGTCAATGAGTTCTGTAGAATTTACAACTTTTTTTTCTAATGTGGTAATCATAACCTTAGCGATTTGTGAGTAAAAATTACTCAGATTAATATAGATAGTAGAAAATAGTTGGTAGAGAAAAAAAGCTAACAATAAGCTTTATGATTTCAAATATAGTGCTTATTTAGATATTAAATAAAATAAATTAACGATTTACAATGTTTTACCAATAAATGGTATGCTTTTCCTATTATTTAGTAAAATAATGGCAGATAAAACAAAGACAATAACTGCCATATAAAATACTTTACCGCCATCATCGTTAATTTCAATACCTAACTTTGTAAGGTGTGAAAAGAGAGCACCAGAAATAACACCCAAGGCTAATAAAGCACCAACCCAAACAGTTTTTGGAATAAAAAGTAGAACAGAGGTAATTAATTCTAAAATACCAATGCCAATTCTTCCATAAGGCTCTAAGCCTAACTTACTGAAAATGTATACGCTATCAGGGTGTGCAGTAAATTTATAACGAAGCGTTTGTACTAAAATAAGGGCAACAATTATCTTTAAAACCAATTGAATTTTGTTATTCATAATGAAAGAATTTTATTGAATAGACGAAATTTAATTATAAGCATACATTCTCGCATGAAATTATTTATAAACATTTAAGAAAAGGACTGTAAATTCTAAGAATTTAATTTTATTTTTGCGGATGCAAGAAAAGGTACTTATTTTAGATTTTGGTTCTCAGTTTACTCAATTAATTGCTCGTCGTATTAGAGAACTTAATATTTATTGCGAAATTCACCCTTACAATAGTAATAAATTTAATGCTGATGATTATAAGGCAGTAATTCTATCTGGTAGTCCGTGTTCTGTGAATTCAGAAGATGCTCCACAACCAGATTTATCAAAAATTAAAGGCAAAAAACCATTGTTAGGTGTATGTTATGGAGCTCAGTATTTAGTCCACTTTTATGGTGGCAAAGTAGGAGCGTCAAGTACCAGAGAATATGGTAGAGCGAAACTTTCCCATATAAATAATCATAGCGATTTGTTTACTAATATTAATGAAGGGAGCCAAGTTTGGATGAGTCATTCTGATACTATTCTAGAATTGCCAAATAATTATAAAAGTATAGCTAGTACTGAAGATGTTGCAAACGCTGCTTTTAAAATTGAAGGAGAAAATACGTATGCAATTCAATTTCATCCAGAAGTGTATCATACCACAGATGGCAAACAATTACTTGAAAATTTCTTAGTCCATATCGCTGAGGTTGAACAAAGTTGGACACCAGAGTCATTTGTAGAATCTACTGTGCAAAAATTACAAAAAAAAATAGGTAATGATAAAGTGGTGTTAGGCTTGTCTGGTGGCGTTGATTCTACTGTGGCAGCGGTGCTGTTAGACAAGGCAATAGGAAAAAATTTATACTGTATTTTTGTGAATAATGGCCTGCTGCGAAAGAACGAATTTGATGATGTTTTAGATCAGTACCAACATATGGGGCTTAATGTAAAAGGTGTCGATGCTTCGGCACGTTTTTTGAAAGCGTTAAAAGGAATTTCAGAACCTGAACTAAAACGTAAAGCCATTGGTGGTACGTTTATTGAAGTTTTTGATGATGAAGCTCATTTAATTAGTGATGTAAAATGGTTGGCACAAGGCACTATTTATCCTGATGTAATCGAATCAGTTTCGGTTACAGGAGGGCCTTCAGCTACAATTAAAAGCCATCATAATGTAGGTGGTTTACCTGATTTTATGAAGTTAAAAGTGGTAGAACCTTTACGGATGATTTTTAAAGACGAAGTGAGAAGGGTTGGTAGATCATTAGAAATTGATAGTAGTTTATTAGGCAGGCATCCATTTCCTGGACCAGGATTAGGAATTCGTATTTTGGGAGATGTAACGGCTGAAAAAGTAAGAATATTACAAGAAGTAGATGCTGTTTTTGTAAACGGATTAAAAAAATGGAATTTATATGATGAGGTTTGGCAAGCAGGTGCAATGTTATTACCCGTTAATTCAGTAGGAGTTATGGGAGATGAACGAACTTATGAAAAAGTTGTAGCTTTGCGGGCTGTATCATCAACTGATGGCATGACTGCTGATTGGGTAAATTTACCTTATGAATTTTTGCAAGAAACATCAAATAAAATTATAAATAAAGTAAAGGGTGTGAATAGAGTTGTTTACGATATCAGTTCTAAACCACCTGCAACTATCGAATGGGAATGATCCCATCCTAAATCTTTCCCTAAGGGAAGGACTTTAAATTTTTATAAAATGAATAGATTAAAATTAACGGTATTATTATTCTTTCTGATAATTGTGAGTGTTTTTTCACAACAGAAACCTTATGTAACCTATCAGGTTAAAAAAGGAGAAACGGTTTTTAGTGTCTCTCAAAAGTTTCATACAACAACTCAGAATATATTAAAATTGAACCCTGATATTAAAGGCAACACCATTTCTGAAGACCAGGTTTTGATTGTACCCAATAAAAAATATAGTAATAATCCTAATCCTAATATTGATAAGGGCGATTATGTGAAAGGTAATTTTTTATATCATAAAGTTTTAGTTAGAGAGAATTATTTTAGACTAAAAAAGAAGTATGGAGCTTCTAAACGTACCCTAAGAAAGCACAATCTAGCTTTAAAAACAGGAGATTTAGTAGCAGGTCAGGTTATTAAAATTCCTGTAAAGGAAGGATATAAAGTGGAAACAACAAGTGAAACAACAAATGAAGTAAATGTAGAGGATAAAAAAACAAAACCATATCTTGTTAAAGCAAAAGAAACCAAATTTATGATAGCTAGACGTTATGGTATTGAGGTTGGTGAATTAGAAGAATTGAATCCTGAAATTAAAAAAGGTTTAAAAGAGCATACAATAATTAAAGTGCCTAATAGAAGAGAGATACCTGATTTAACGGAAGAAGGTATAATTATGTATCAAGTAGAGAAAAAAGAAACGCTTTTTAGCTTAAGTCAAAAATTTAACATATCTCAAGCTCAATTATTAGAGTACAATCCTGAATTGAGTAAGGGGGTAAAAGAAGGTGTTATCATTAAAGTCCCTAAAGTAGAAATTAGTAGTAATAATCAAGTATTTGTGCCTAGTACCTTGGCCAATAAACAAATAAAAATTGCTATAATGCTGCCTTTTATGGGCGGTAAAAAAATTGATTTTAATGAAGAAACAACAACTTCTAAAAAATTAACCAGAACCTTAAATATTGTAACGGATTTTTATTTAGGTGCTGAAATCGCTTTAGATTCCTTAAAAAAGCAGGGATTGTCAATCTCAGCTAAAGTTTTTGATACCAAAAATAGTATTACAAATACATCCACAATCTTAAAAACAAATCAATTTAATGATGTAGATGTTGTTATTGGTCCAATGTTTTTGCAAAACGTTAAATTTGTAAGTAAAAGTTTAGTTAATGAAAATACAGCAATTATTTCACCTGTTTCTTCAAAAGATCATACAATTTTTGCATCTAAGAATACAGTACAAAACGCTCCACCTAATGAAGCTTTAGCTGAGAAAGTCTTAACGTATATTGCTGAGAATTATGCCAAGCAAAATTTAATAGTAATTACTGATGATGTAGAAAAGAATAAATTAAAGTATGATAAGATTATTGCCTCGTTAAATAAACTTGATTCTACACAAAAAGTTAGGGTGTTAACACCAGTTAAAGGTTATATTAAGCCTGAATTGTTTAGAAGAAACATATTAAATACTAAAGAAAATTGGATTGTTTTATTAACTGCCGATCACTCCATAACTAATGATGTCGTTCAGAATTTAGGTGTATTGCCTGAAAAAATGAAAGCAACACTTTTTGCTTTACATTATAAAGGTAATTTTGATAAAGTTCAAAATCAACATTTGGCAAGAGTAAACTTTCATTTTCCTACGGCTAGTTTCATTGATTATGAAGATGTAAAGGTTAAGCAGTTTGTGAAAAAGTATAATGCAAAGAACCATATTGATCCTTCAGAATATGCTTTTAAAGGCTTTGATGTCACTTATGATGCATTGATTCGTTTAGCGACAAACTCAATGGTAAATAAGGCATTTTCTGCTGGTGTTTCAGAAAGGACTTCATCTAAATTTCAGTATATCAACAGTTCTGGTAAAGGCTTTAAAAATAAAGGTATATTTTTAGTTAAATATGACGGACTTAATTTGGTGAATGTAGAAAAATAAGCTTTTACTTAGGCGATGAAGAAATATAAAAGCATCCTTACACTTTTCTTAATAATCTTTAGCTCAATAGTATTCACATCTTGTACTGTTGTACAATTTCAAACAGCAAGTCCAAAGCAAGGTGGTAAATTAGAAATTTTTCCTGATGAATTAATTGGAGATTATGTCAATGTAGAAAAGTTGAGTGACACCTTGATCATTAGCAAAAAAGAATATAGAATAGGAAGAGTAAAATATGCTAAAAACATAATATTTGAACATGGAGATTTATCTGACAAAAGTTTTTTATTAAAACAAATAGATAATTTTTACATTTTAAATATAAGAAAACATGAAGATGAAGGCTTTTGGCTAGCACTTCCTATTAAATTGAAAGATAATATACTTAAGGTGTATTATTTAAACATGGAGTCAGAGATTGAAGACAAAGAAAAACAAGCAACTTATAAAAAAGAGAAGTTAAAGCTTTTAAAATCTATGACAGAAGTAAAGCTAATCTCTAAAGAGAATAGTAAAGATGATACCTATCTAATTAATCCTACAGATAAAGAACTGAATAGAATGTTAAATTCTGATTTGTTTGATGAAATTCTAGAATTTAAAAGAATAGTAGAGTAATTCTTTTTCATGAAAATCATTGCTTTTAGCAATGGTTTTTTGATTTCATTTGAGTCATAAATTTACACCAACATCGTTACCGGATTTTCAATATATTCTTTTAACGTTAATAAAAATTGAGCTCCAGTAGCACCATCAACCGTTCTATGGTCGCAAGCCAGTGTCAATTTCATAGTATTTCCAACAACAATATTACCTTCTTTTACAATTGGTTTTTGTACAATTGCACCCACTGATAGAATAGCTGAATTTGGTTGATTTATAATAGAAGTAAAATCGGTTATACCAAACATTCCTAAATTAGAAATGGTAAACGTACTACCTTCCATTTCTTGAGGTGTTAGTTTTTTGTTTCTAGCTTTACCAGCATAATCTTTTACTTTAGCACCAATTTGTTGCAGACTTTGTTCGTCTGCAAATCGT
>Ga0209633_10004906_pt1 | contig 11906 bp, 9 predicted proteins | sample Cruoilmetagenom1_FD_187290 | JGI IMG/M metagenome (GOLD analysis project Ga0209633, IMG submission 187290) | Oil polluted marine microbial communities from Coal Oil Point, Santa Barbara, California, USA - Sample 1 (SPAdes) (version 2) | ecosystem: Environmental > Aquatic > Marine > Oil seeps ... | reverse complement strand
TGGCAATAGTGACCTTTCTATTAAAAGCAATAAGCACCTTGAAAAAGACAGTATTTTTTCTGTATCTGGTAAAAAACATTTTAGGAAAGGCAATTATTATTACAAAAAACAAATAGGTGATTCAGCAGCTTATTATTATAGCCGCGCTGTGTTAGATTTCAAAGAGGCAAAGGACAGCTTATTTATTGTGAAATCAACAATCAACCTCGCCATAGTTCAAGCCCATGAAAATAATTTTATAGGAAGCGACGCTACCTGTATTGAAGGCTTGAAATATCTTAACAAAACAAAAAATATTCATCTAGAATCGCATTTATACAATCGGTTGGGACTAAATGCTACAGCTCAGAGAAGATATCAAGAGGCACAACTGTATTATGCAAAAATTAGCGTGATATATAACAACTTTGAGGCGTTTCCTCAAAAAAAGATAAGTTTTCTGAACAATATAGGCTTAATTTATCAAAAACAAGGGTTTTATACAAAAGCTATTGCGTATTTTGATAGTATTTTAGATTTAGATAATTTACAAAAAAAACACCCTATCAAATTTGCTAGAGCACTTGACAACAAAGCTTGGTCTTTATATTTAAACCAACAAAAAGAACTCGCTTTTCCATTATTGCAAAATGCACTACAACAAAGAGAAAAACTAGAAGCAAAACCTGGCTTAATAATGAGTCATTTACATCTATCACACTATTTTATAGATCAAAAAAAAAGTAACAACGCACAAAATCACGCCCAAAAAGCCTATGATTTATGTCTCGAAATTGACAATCCACGTGACAAACTAGAAGCCCTATTATTATTAGTTAAATCAGATTCAAAGAATGCTGTTCGCTACTTTGAACAACATAAAAAACTACAAGACAGCCTTATACAAAGAGAACGTAGTTTTAAAGACCAAACGGCTAAAATCAGGTATGAAACCGCTCAAAAAGAAGAGCAAATTAGTATTCAAAAACAACTTTTAGAAAAAAGTAAGAAAAGCCTTTTATTAGGAACGGTTTTATTTGGTTTACTGAGTTTAATCACAACTGCATTTTACATCCAAAAAAATAAAATCGGTAAACAAAAAAGATTTATTGAGAACCTTCAAAAAGAACTGCATCATCGATCTAAAGGGAATCTAAGACATATCAATACTTTTATTAGCGTAGCTAAAGAAGCTACTAAAGAAAAAGAGATGCTAACCAAACTAGATGAATTACAAAACCGTATTAGTAGTATGTTTGAAATACACCAACAACTGCATCAAAGTAAAAATGTGACCCAACTAAATTTGGCAAAATATATTGGTGTTATAGGTAAAAATATGAAATATATGTTTAACAAATCCGATATTTTAATTATATATGATATTGACAAAAACCTAAATATAATAGCCGATAAATCCTTTGCATTGGGACTAATTATTAACGAGTTTTTGACTAATTCATTTAAATATGCTTTTACTGATGAGAAAGGAAAAATTAGTATTATTTTAAAGGAAATCAATCAACAATATCATATAGAACTATCTGATAATGGTATTGGTTTGTCTGATGATTTTAAAATAGAAAAAACCGAATCCTTTGGCATGCGAATAATAAAACTACTGGTAGAACAATTAAATGGTACATTTGCACTTGATGGTACTGATGGAGTTAAGTTTAACATTCAAATTCCCAAATGAGAGAACATATCCTAATTGTAGAAGACGAAGCCGTTATCTATGAAGGCATGCGCCGATTTTTAGAAAAGAATAATTATAGTGTTGATGAATATACAACAAACGTAGCAGATGCTATTGCAAAAATCAATTTAAAAAAACCAGATTTGGTGTTGTTAGACATCAATTTAAAAGGAGAACATACAGGTCTTGACCTCGGAAAAATTCTTTATGAAGACTATAACATACCTTTTATATATGTAACGCAATATGATGATGATGAAACATTTTTTAAGGGAAAAAACACACACCACAAACACTATTTTGTTAAAACGCAACCCACACTCAAGGAAAAAGAACTATTAAGAGTTATTCAGACGATTCTTTTTAACTCAATTCATGAAGAAAAAATGCCTATAATTAAAGGTTTTATTTTAGGTTATGTAGATTATGTCAAAAATACTAAAGAATTAAGCAATGATATTTTACATCAAAAATCGGTAGAACTCACTAGTGTTTCTTTTTTCACCACTAATTCTGCTACAAAAGATAAGACCAAAAGTAATAATAAAGGAAAAGATTATTATATAAAATTAAAGGATAATTACGTTCGTTTTGTCGATTCGGTAGATGAGAAATCATCTTTATATTTACCTTTTTCCTTAAAAAAGGTTAAAAGCTATTTACCCCATTATTTTGCGCAAATAAGTGATGATATGATTGTCAACCTTTTGCCTTATGAATTAGAGGGTATCATCAACGGTTCTGTAATAAAAGTAAATAAAAACATCTACATTATTTCAGACACCTATAAAAAAGAAGTTGAAGAAAAAATCAATTCACTCTATATTACTTCAAAAAATATAGCTAACTCAACAAGATAATAACGAGTATTTAAGAAATTTTCACGAGTATTATAGGGATTTTCATTTTTTATTTAATGAGAAAATATAACTGTGTAGTTTTGTTTCCATAAGTATGATACAAGATACAAGTTTGTATGTATTTATGTGGGAAAAATGCTATCACAAAAAGGAACATCTTAATATCTATTAAGTAAAAAAAGATATTTATGAGATATATTTTACTATCAATTTTTTTTATTCTTTCATCTCAATTATTTGGACAGGTTCCCGCCCATGAAAAATCTGCCTTACTTAAGTTTTATCATGCCACAAATGGTTCTAATTGGTTTGACAACTCTAATTGGAATACAAACAATCCAGTCGACACATGGTATGGTGTGAGCCTTGTTGAAATTAACGGTGTACCCCATGTAAATGGAATAAACTTATACAAAAACAATCTCAGTGGAATAATTCCTCACGAAATAGGCGATTTAACAGAACTAACGATATTAAATATCCCTCAAAATAACATTACTGGTAGTATGCCAAGTAATATTAAAAAATGTAAAAACTTAAGTTTTATCAATATTGAGGGTAATCAGATAAGAGTAGTATCTGAAACGAAAGAACAAAAAACTACTGAAATAGAAGAAAATATCAATGATAGTCCGAGTAAAGGTGCGAAAGAGCAACAGTCAGAGCAAATACTCGAAAACCAAATACTTGATGCTAGCATTGCCCAAATAGAATTTATTAAAAGTATCAACAAGATTTCTAAAGAATTAAAGTATTCAAGTAAACAAACTCTACTAGATTCCGAAAACAAAAAACACTTAAATAAAATCGCTAGCCTACTGCTGAAAAGCAAAAATTTGAACTATAGTATTGAAGGGCATACAGACAATAATAATACTAATGAATTCAATTTTGAAGTGGCAGAAGAACGTGCTAAAGTTGTGAAGAATTATTTAGTAAGCATTGGTATATCACCCAAAATACTATTTATTGAATCCTTAGGAGAAAACTCACCCTTTGTTCCGAATGATACTGAAGAAAACAAACAAAAAAACAGGAGAGTCGTTTTTAATTTAAAAAATTATAATTACACAATCTCAAACTCAGAATGGGATACGGAGAAAAAAACGAACAATACTACAAAAGAGATAGCTCCTACAGTTCAAGATGAAGTTAAAAAAATTGAAAAAGAAGTCGAAAATATAACTGATATAGCTAATGAACAAGTGTTTATTCCTTTATCAGATGTAAATAGAATGCCCGTTTTTCCTAATTGCGATGGAAATAATAGCGAATTAAAAGAGTGTTTTATTGAAAATATTCAAGAGCACTTTGACAATACATTTAATACTAAATTAATGCAAACTCTAGGTTTGCCAAAAGGTGAAACTAGAATATATATTAAGTTACTTCTCAATAAAACAGGAAGATTTGTAGCCCCAAAAGTGAGAGCCCCAAACCCTGTTATAGAACGAGAAGTTGAGATGATAGTAGGTTTATTGCCTGAATTAGAACCAGGTATTCATAAAGGTGAATTTGTCAATATTAGTTATACGTTTCCTTATTTTTTTAAAGTTAAATAGCATAAATTATGGCTCAAAAAGTATTTATTGTAGGTAGAAACCCCAATGTTTCACAAGGCGAAATTGCAGTAAGAATTGATGATCCATCAAAAAAAGTAAGTAGCAATCATTGTAGAATTACTTATGATGGGGCTATTTTTTATTTGGAAGATTTAAGCTCTACAAATGGGACATTTATAAATGGACACAGAATATCTACAAAAAATTTGATAGAACAAAATCAGTCTTTTTCAATGGGAAAAAAATTTTCCTTTTCAATCTCAAACTCAATTATTAACGATATTATTTTTCGTCAAACCAAAACCGTTACAAATGAAATAGGTCGTGTAGAAGAAAGTGTTAATGAAAATATAGATGAAAACAAACTATATATTTCATCATTTATTTCAAATAAATTACCAGCTATGGTAAAAAATGAGTTAGCAAAGATGAACCCTCAAAAACAAGAAGAATTCGTTGAAGAATATAAAAGAAAAACCAAATCTATTGGAATCACTTATTTGTTCTTAATAATTATTCTAGCAATGCATTATGGATATTTGAAAAAATGGGGGCTTCAATTTGTCTTTTGGTTTACAGGAGGAGGATTCTTTATTTGGGCTTTTATTGATCTATTTAGAGTCCCAGGAATGGTAAATGACTATAATAAAGATATGGCATTAGAAACTATGCGTAATCTAAAAGCAACATCTACTTAAAAATAAAACAAAAATGAAAACAAAATTTTTAATACTTTATTCTATTATTTTCAGTTCACTCAGTTTCATCAGTTGTACAAATGAATTAGACAGACCAACTGCACATCAATTTTTAAAGAAATGTATTGCATCTGAATGTAACACGATAAAACATTGTGAAATAAAAATTGAAAAAACTTGGACATCTGATTATTATAAAAATGGAAGAGGAATGTGTACAGTAATTCTAACTAACCCACCAAGAGGTGAATCTTTAAAACGTATTAATTTTTACCTTGAAAAAGGTTTAATAGAACTTGAAAGAGAAAATAAAAATAAAGATTGTGGTAACTGGACTGAAAATAGAATAAAAGTTACCGAAAAAGGTAAAAAACACCTTATAAATGAAAATTCAGGCTCATACACTTTTCTAACAGCATCTTTTATTCTTGATGAAATAACAGGTATATATCACGAAACTAATGTAAAAGCTTCAGTAGAATATAAAGTAAAATTTAAAGAGATAACACCATTTGGAGAGTTTTTTAATAAATATTGTGTTGATATTGAGAAAACTTATTCATCACTTTTTTATTATTATGACGATGGTTGGCGCCTAAATAATAATTAATAATATAATACCTGATCAACGAAATAAATAATAAACGATGAACAATATAAACTTTATTATCGGTAGAAATCCAAATGTATCTCATGGTGAAATTGGAATTAAAATTAATGACCCAACTAAAAAAGTAAGTAGTAACCATTGTAGAATAAGCTATAATGGAATGCATTATTATATTGAAGATTTAATATCTGTTAATGGTACATTTGTAAATAATCTCAAAATCTCATCTAAAACGTTAATCAGTAAAAATGACATAATTAATCTAGGAGAGAATTACAGCTTTAGTTTAACGCATCAAGAAATTCAATCAGTTATACAAAATTCTACCAATAACAATCTAGAATTACGGCGTGATACGCTAATCAAAAAAGAATCTGATGAAAGATTTGACAACAAATTTGCTAATCAAATTAGTTCATTTTTTGGATTTTTAGACAACCAGATTTTCTACAGAAATGCAGTACTACGATTCTATGAAATCTTGATTATATTGTTTCTTTTAACACCTTTTATATTCATGTATATGAATAGATTTCTAGATGGAATGGATATAGAAAATATTTCACTATTTAGGATTATTTTATTAATCTTTATATTCATAGCTTCTATTATTTCAATTCTTTTACTTCTCAAAAAAAGAAATGAAATACAAGCAAATTTTATTTTAGAAAATGAAGGTATTAATAAAAATATTTTGGGATTAATTGTGAAAACAATAGGCGAATTGACTGGATTAATAGTACTCGTTGTTGGACTTGGTATTTCAGTCATAGAATTGGTTCTATTATTCTTATTTAGAGCAGACTTTAATGAAATGCATAGATATGAAGAATTTCCTATAATAAATGGTTTATCAGGCTTTGTGATTTTTCCACTAATAAGCTTTCTTAGTCTCTTGATATTCAATTACATTTCTACAAAGATTTCAGATATCAAATAATTTAACAACATAATAAAAATTCAAACACCATGAAAGGTTATAAAGAATGTAGCAACGGGCACTTTTATCAAGAAAGTTTAGATTATTGTCCGCATTGTCCCAACCCAAATGCTATTCAAAGCCAAGGCAACTTAGATAAAACTATAGCTGATGGTACTAATTTCGATGATTATACTGTAGCTGACAATAGCTTAGATAAAACAGTGATAGAAGTACCCAAAACGACAAAAACTACACCCCAAAAACAGCAGGTTGATTTGTCAAAAACCCATATTAAAACAGATGAAAAAGCATCTGATGAAACAGGAACTGAAAAAACAGTTCTCAGAGAAAGGCGAAAATTAGTGGGTTGGCTCGTTTCTTATACCCTAGATGAACTAGGTCGTGATTATAGATTGTATGAAGGCAAAAACACTATTGGTACGGCCACAAGTAATGATATTATCTTAAATACGGATTCATCTGTTTCGGCGCAACATGCTGTTATATTATTCAGAAATAACACCTTTTACATTAAAGATAATTTATCGACAAATGGCACCAAGGTTTCAGAAAAGAACCTAGAACCTGATACTGCTATTTCTTTTAAAGATAAAAGTGTTATTGAAATTGGTGACACCTTGTTTTGGTTTCGATCTTCGTTCTAATTCTAGAATATGATTACATAATAAGCTAACGTATTTAATACCTGTCCGCCATACCCTAACACAATAAAACAGATGAAATTTTTACGATTAATACTACTAGTATGCTTACCTTTAGGTGTGTATTCTCAAGAGTTTCAACTACAAAATATTTCTGATGAAAAAGATTTTCCTCAGATAAAACTCAAACTAAACTTACGGGATCCCAACCCAAAATCACTTGTTGACTTTGTTATTAAGGAAAATGAAACTAGGGTGAATTTTACTTTAGAAGAAGTAAAAAACAACAAATCATCTTCTGAAAATAACAATGTACTAGTACTTATAGAAAATCTCAATCAAAAAGACAGAGAAGCGTTTTATAAAACAGTTTTAAAAAATGCTCTATCTCAAATTGATTTAAGCCACTATAAAATCAATATTGCTGTATTTGATAGAGTAAGAGAAAAGGGGACAAAAACGATTTTCACAGTATTACCTGAGTACACCAATGATCAAAAAAAAATTCTACAAGCACTAGAAGAGATAAAACCAAAAGATGATATTTTTGGAAACAACAAGAGTACCGATTTATACCATGCTCTTTATGAAGCTTCCCAAAACATAAACAATTCTTTTTCAGATAACAAGAATATTATCCTTCTTTCAACTGCCTTTAACAACAAATGGTCAAGTCATACTTCTACTGAAAGTGTAAAAGCTTATGCCAAAGCTAATGATATAGCCATTTATTCTATACAATATCGAATTCAAGGTTACGAACATCATAGGTTATCTGATGTAGTAACAAGCACTTACGGAAGTGAAATAGTTTCTAACAATATTAAGAAGGCAACACAAACCTTATCTCATATTATAAAGAACATTCCTACTAATTATGGCAAAGAATACCTGCTTAGCTATATGTCAACACATAAGCAAGACGGCAAAATACATACTACTTCTATAAGTGTCGACCAAACCGAAAAACAATTGACGGTCAAAACAAAAAACAAATACGTAAAACTATACTACACCTTAGCTTTAACTATTCTCTTACTTCTTACCGGACTAATTTTCTTTTTCATCAAAAAAAAGAATGTAAAACGTAAAGAACAAATAGATTTATTAGAAAATAAGATTCAAGATGAGTCTGAAAAAAACGTGCAATTACAACACAATATTTCGGAACAAAAAAATGAATTAAACCAAATAAAAGATAAAGAAACTCATAAAGAAAAAGCAGCAGAAGAAAAACGTAATGAGAAAGCACTCTTTGAACAAATGAAAAAACTAGGAAATTTGCCAGAGATTCAATTTTTCCAAACGAATGAATTGGGTGAAAAAATGTTGCAATCATATATCATTAAAAAATCACAGACACTTATTGGTAGAAAATCAAACAATGATATTACACTAACTGAGCCTAGTGTATCAAGATTACATGCCCTTCTTTATTTTAAAAATGACACCTATTTTATTAAAAATTTAAGTAACACAGTCGGCACAAAAATCAATAAGACACAAATAACAGAAAAAGAACTAAAACACGGCAATATCATTCAGTTAGGAAAAATTGAATTGACTTTTATTCAATAAATTATGAGCTACAAATATCAGTATCAAGAAATATCACACAAAGGAAACGTTCGAGAAAACAATGAAGATTCTTGTGAAAATAAAGAAACTAGCAACGGTCATCTGTTTGTTCTTTGCGATGGTATGGGCGGTGCTGTTGGAGGGAAAAAAGCTTCAGGCATTGCTGTCAAAAGTATCGTAGAATTTTTTGAAAGAGAAGAATATGAAAACATACAAATTGCACTCAACAAAAGTTTAGAATTTGCCAACGAACAAATCTATGCTACCGCTCAAACTTATCCTGACTTTAAAGGAATGGGTACAACAGCTTGTGTTTTACTAATTAAAGACGACTTAATCCATTATGCACACGTAGGAGATAGTAGAATTTATTTAACAACAGACGAAAAATTATATCAGTTGACAAACGACCATTCATTTGTCAATCAATTAATTAAACAAGGCACTATTACCGCCGAAGAAGCCAAAAATCACAGCCAAAAAAACAGAATTTTAAAAGCAATTGGCGTTCATCCACAAGTTGAACCCAGTGTTTCGTCTCAACCTACGCATCTAAAAAAAGATGACATTCTACTGCTATGTAGCGATGGTCTATCTGATATGGTATCAGATGAAATGATACATGATACTTTATCAATCAAAGGTGCCTTAAGCTTAAAAACCAAGAGTTTATTAAACCAAGCATTAGATAACGGAGGTGTTGATAATATAAGTATTCAAACGATTGAAATTGAAGAAAGCCCCTATAAAACAACCTCTTTTATTAACAAAAATTTTGATGCCAAAACAAATAATACTATATCCAAAAAACCTATTCAAAACAAAAGACTTATTAGTATTATTAGTTTCATTGGCTTGGTATTTCTACTATCAAGTATTTATTTCACTCGTAATTATTTAAATTCTAAAGTAGAAAAACAAGTAAAACAACAAGACAGTATTTTTGTCGGAAAAGAAAAAATAGTTAATCCGTTGGTAACTCAAGACACAACACACTCCTTAAAAAAACAAGCTTCTGAAAATAAGCAAAATTCTAGCGAATATTTTATTATAGGAAACACAAAAGATACAATAAACAACATATACAAGTCACTTCATCAGTTTAAAATAATGACAGAAAATAAAATTACAGATGAAAAATTTATTGAAATAAATGATGTGCAGCCCACAGGATTAATAAAAGGTCAGCGCTATTTTACGAGTCAAGAGGCAAAAGATAAATTTGATAAAAAAACCAATTAGATAGATGCTACATGAAGTAATTGGTAAATATAAAATAATCAAAGAGTTAGGCTCTGGTGGTATGGGAACCGTTTATCTGGCAGAACATAGCACCATTAAAACAAAAGTTGCTATTAAAGCCTTGCATAAACACCTTTTTAAAAACGAAAATATTGAAAAACGTTTTTTAAGAGAGGCAAAAATGCAAGCTATTTTAGACCATCCAAACATTACTAAAGTCATAGATTTTATTGACAATGATTCTGGTTTATTTATCATACTAGAATATATTGAAGGTGAAGAATTAGACAAATACTTATTTAGAAGCAAAGGTTTGATGCCCGAAAAGGATGCCAAACATTATATGAGCAAAATACTTGATGCTGTAGGATATGCACATAGCAAAGGGATTATACATCGTGATTTAAAGTCTGCAAATATTATGATTTCGGCAAATGGCGAAATAAAAATCATGGATTTTGGAATCGCCAAGCTTACTGACGACAATTTGAGTTTGACCAAAACGGGCTCACGATTGGGAAGCCCGCTATATATGAGTCCCGAGCAAGTAACCCGAAAAAAAGGACAAGTTATAGACCACCGAAGTGACATTTATTCTTTAGGTGTAGTCTATCATGAAATGCTCACTGGGAAACCCATCTATGACCAAAACAACACTTCAGAATATGAGATTTATGATAAAATAGTAAAAGAACCTTTGCCACGACTTAAAACCTACTATAAATTAATTTCAGATCAAGCACAATCTATTGTAGATAAAGCCACCAGTAAATCAAGAGAAGATCGCTTTCAAAGTTGTTTGAAATTTAAAGAAGCCATCGCCTTAAACGACAGCTATCCTGACAAACCCTATCAAGAGAAAACGACAAAACCTAATTATATAAAAATATTTGGTATTATATTTATACTAATTGCCATCAGTTTTATGACCTATTCTCTCATTAGCGAAAATGCAGTGATACAAACTAATTTTTTTAATAATAAACAAAAGGAAGATACAACGCAATATCAGCTAGATGCTAAGGATACAAACAGATTTGAGAGCAACCAAAATAATGAAACAAACAGCGCCGAACTAACTAAACTTTCAAACAAAGAATATGAAAAAGCACTAATCGCTAACACCTATTCTGGTATTATACAACTAGATTCCATAAAAAATTTAACACAGGCAGACACATTAATCTTTAGAACAGTACATAATCACTATCACGATTTGGTAAATTCTTTTACAGAAATTCGAGAACGTGATACGATACTCAAAGATACTTCACATATTCAAGATGAACTACACTATATCGAAGCTTTAAATAAGTATCATATCGCTTCCGAATTTTTTAAGAAAGGGAATTTTAATGATGCAACCATTACACTTACGGATGTTTATTTAATCGATACTATTCCATATATAGCTGTCCTAAAACAAGCCATTAACAGAAAAAAAGATTCAATTACGTTGCTTGCCAATAACCAGAAAAAAGTAGCTAAAATTGAAAAAGAAAAGAGAAATATCGTGAAAGAAAAAGTTATAAACGATTTAGACGAAGTAGAAGAACCCGTGCGGCAAGTAATTATCCCAGCTAATCTCTCTATGCCGATGGTTGACAAAGCACCTGTCTTCCCAGGTTGCGATGGAAAAAATGGCATATTGCTGAGGAAATGCACAAGCTCACAAATAAACAAATATATAGAATCGCATATAGATGTTAATAATTTATTAGGTCGTAATTTACCTAAAGGAAACTATCAATCTGTCATTTCATTTACAATTACTGATAAAGGTAGAATAGCAAATGTATACGTAAATATCTCAAATGAGATCCTAAAAAATGAAATCATTAGAGTTGTTAAAAGTATCCCTTATATGAGTCCTGCCATATATGAAAGTCTTCGTGTGCCTATTCAATATAAGCTTACCCTAACAACTTCAATTCAATAAAATGCTGTAATATGGTGTTATAAGTATAGATTTTCATTAAAATTATACACATTATCATTTTTTCTTGCTCAGGCTTATTATTAATCCGATTTTTATTGCTTTAAAACCCAATTATTTAACTCTAAACACACTCCTTTGGGTTTTGGGAGTGATAA
>Ga0209633_10004905_pt1 | contig 11908 bp, 15 predicted proteins | sample Cruoilmetagenom1_FD_187290 | JGI IMG/M metagenome (GOLD analysis project Ga0209633, IMG submission 187290) | Oil polluted marine microbial communities from Coal Oil Point, Santa Barbara, California, USA - Sample 1 (SPAdes) (version 2) | ecosystem: Environmental > Aquatic > Marine > Oil seeps ... | reverse complement strand
GCTTGATCTAAATCACTATTTATTTTTTTGCTAAACCCCCCAAATTCTCCTACAATCTTGGTATTGTCATCAGGATCGTATGCCTTTTGTACCTCAAATAAAATTTGATATGGGCTAAGGATTTTTTTTGCTATATTTAACTGATTATCATTTAGTTGATTTGATGGTAAATCAAATAATAAGCTGCCTTCGTTAACTGCAAACTGGATAAATTTATTTGTGTTTTGTTCCCTTATTATAATAAAAGCGTCAAAATTATCTCTTTTTAAAAGGGCTTTAAGTGCAATTCTAATTTCTTCTTTTTGTCTAGTCGATAGTTTCATGAATTCGATATTCTTTTCATCATTTGTTGAAATTATATTATTTATTATTTTCTCATCCACTTTTTTATTTCCTGAATTGCAGGATACAAATAAAGAAATTAATGTTAGACTTATAATTATTTTCATGATTTTGTTTTAATTGTGTACAACGTCTCGGCTCGTATGTTTGTACGGGACTTAAAAGTAGTAAACTTTCAATTAAGCACTTAGTCAAAACTTTTTATTTGTTTTATCTTTTCATTTATAAAGCCAAATCAAAAAGGTTTGGCGGACTTGGTTTTAAACTCCATACCTTGGGTTAAGCTCCAAAACCTGTATTAACAATAGCTATAGTTGTGCGTTCGTTTTTTTATTTATATTTCTTCCCATTCTCCATTTTGAGGGTCATATTTAGCATATTCTCCAGTGTCAGTAAATTCAGAAGCGGTCATTCCAACCTCAAATATACTTTCTTCATTCCAACTTGCCTGAAAATATAAAGTAGTTTTTGTTAATAAAGCAAGTGTCTCATATTCAGTATTTAGAAATTCAATTCCAAAATTATTTTCGTTTGTCTTGTTAAAATTATATTTAAATAACCTTTGTATTAAAGATTCTTTTTGTTCCTTACTAAAAGGAATAAGATTTTTTTCATCTTCAAAAAAGTCTTTCTGTTTTGATTCTTGTTCCTTTATTTTCGTTTCAATTCTATAAATTCCAATATCGTAACTCATATTTTTAAACACTTTAGATAATTAAAGTTCCTTTTCCAATTAAGCTTATTAACCCTGCGAGACTATCACACACTTTTGTTGTTTCCTCAAAAATAGGTTCTCTTCCGTGAACTATCTCCCCGCTACCGCACGAATCCTTTCGTGTGGTTTTAATTAATAAAACATTCTAAAAACAACAATATCATCCAATAAACCTTTTTCTCCTGCATAATCTATTGCACTGCTATAAATATAATCTTGGGGTTTATAAACTAATCCTGCATCTACAGGGTTCTTATGAATATACTCAATCTTTTCCTTAATTACAGCATTACTCCATAATTCAATAGGTTTATTATCATGACGCCAAAATTGATAATTTTTCACATTAGAACTATTATTTGCAGCTTTTTTAAAATGTTCTAAAAGAAATTCTTTTCTGTTTTCTCTTGGGTTTTCGTTTATTGCATTAACAATAGCTCTACTGGTAAATCTTTTAAAATCACCCAAAAATAATGATGGATGCTCACCCTTAACACTTCTAAAAATTAAATGTACATGATTATTCATTATACACCATGCTATAATTTCCATTCCTTTTTCTTTTTGGCTAAATGTTAGACTTTCAAGTAATAAGTCTTTATATTCGTTTCTAGTAAATACATCTAACCAATCAATGACGGCAAAACTAACAAAATATAAACCATCAGGATTATGAAATTTGTAATTACGACTCATGCTATAAAAATACAGATTTTTAGGATTTATTAACCTATTCTTAAAAGAATATCAATTACCACACGAAAGGGTTCGTGCGGTAGCGGGGTAGTATTTTTTTATTTCTTTACTAACTGATATTCTCCCTCATATGAATCATTGGGTTCTCCCAAAATTTTATACTTATTCTTGAAGTACTTTTTAAGCTTAGAATTGAAAATTTCTAAATCTTTTGGATTATATCGTTTAGGATTCATGTCAATACTTTTTTCTTCTGATATCTTTTTTAATACCGTACTATCCAAACTAGAATATTTCCCGTTGTCTTTAAAGGTATTTTCGTTTGGAAAATCTTCAATTCCCATAATTATTGTTGGATAAACTTTTCTGTATTTCAGATGTCCTCTAACTCCTAATTTAAAAATCATTTTTCCATAAATACAAATTACACCTGTATAAATTCCCCTATATTCAGAGTATGATGTGTTATTTAATTTAATCCAATCATCTTTAAGAGAGAGCACTTTTTTATTCTCATCATTTGAGTGATAGAACTTCCAATCATTCTTATCACTATAATCAGTGTACATTTTAATAATCTGAATAATATCAAATAAAGAGTAACTTATTGGAATTTGTAAGTATAGAATCGGTTTTTTTCCAATACTATGATTTACTAGCAGGATTGAAAAGTTCTTTCCTATTACAAATTTTGACATAATATTTAATACGTATTATTTAGTTCTGTTTCTTATTACACACAACATCTCGACTATGTTAGTCCCGTAATTAAAAGTACTAAATAATACGTATTAAACACTTAGCCAAAACTTTTTATTTTGTTTATCTCTTTTATTTTAAAGCCAAATCAAAAGATTTGGCGGACTTAGTTTAAAACTCTTAATTTTGGGTTAAGCACTAAAATCCGTATTAATTATAGGTTTTGTTGTAAAACGTTCTATTTTGCAGTATTTATGGCTCTTTTTGATTTAGTTAGGATTTTTCCATTCGCCATTACTGTACAATTCTTTAATTTCTCTAGTTCTTCAATATCTTCAAGTTTGTTACATTCTTGAGCTAAAACCCTTTTTAAATTTTCTAAGTGATTGCATTTCGGGAATTTAGTTATTCCAGAGCAATACCATAATTCAATGGTTTCTAGTAAATCTAATTTCTCAATAAAACTAAAATCAGTCCATTTGGTATTGGTCTTTAGCCAAAAATGTTTTAGACTCTTTATTTTTCCTAAATCTGAGTAATTTGTTGTGCGAGACCCATAGTACTTAAAGGAAGTTAAGTTTAGGCCAGACAGGAACTCAAAAGACTCAAACTTAGAGGATATGAAAGCTACTTTTTTCAGGTTAGATAATTCTCCTATTTTTATTTCATTTCCTTTTTTTATATCATTTTCAAAGGATAATTCCGTGAGAGTATCTTTATAGTTGATTATCTCGGAAATATCATATTTGGCCTTTAAGGTATCTAAATCAATTCCTGAAACTTTTTTAAGATATTTCAATTCTATAAAATAATCGGGATTAAATCTATGAAACATAACGTTTGATAAATTTGGTAAATATTGAAGCATTCCTTTTTCTACCGACCTTAAATAAATATTATTTTTAGATTCGAAAAAAGAATCAAGAATTTTCAAATCATCTGAGGTTGGCTTGTAATTATAGAATTGAACCCATTCAATTGTCTTAGGACAAGAAAGTAGATATTCAATATTTTTAAATTCTAATTTGTCAATTATTTCGATATAATTCCCTCTAAATGAAATATTCATCATTGTTTTTTAATGTTTTACAACATTAGTATAGCCACTATATTGTTGTTATATCGCTTATAACTGCAAGGTATTAATTTTTTATAAATTCTAATGAATATAAATAGATATAGACTTATAATAAATTGCATATAAACAATCTCCCCACTAAAGTCTAATTATTGAAATATAAAAAGCTTTTTATTTCTAAAAAGCTTAGTTTAATTGGTTATAAGTTTGAAAATAATTTAAAAATCATCAGCAAACCATTCTTCTTCTATGTCATCATCCAATTCAGAAATCTCATTAATTCTTAGCGATTCAATAAAAGAGGGGGAATTATCAGAAACAAAATAAATTTCATTTTTACTAGAATCATGGTGCCAATAATAAACTTTTTCATTTTCAATATTAATGCATAGTTGGTCTCCAGCATTACCTTCTGCAAAGACGAAATATTCTGGTGGTATTTGTTCAATAAAGGTTTTTCTTATTTCATTTAAAGAATTAGAGCCAGAACCCCAACCATAAATAAAATCAACAGGGCAAAGATTATCCTCTTCTGTTATAGGTAGTTTATCGATACTTTTAAATACTACATCTTCATTAAATTGGTGGAATCCATATTCAGTGGAAAAAGATATATATATATCTGGTAAGTTTAATTTTTCTAATATTAAATAATCCTTTACATTAAAATTAAAATCTTTTTGCGATTCAAAGACTTCAGTTAATTCAGTTTTTCCTAATTCTTTAATTCTTTTTTTTATCATGTCCATAAATTAACCCATTCTTATAAGAATATCAATTACCACACGAAAGGATTCGTGCGGTAGCGGGGTAGCTAGTGTTCTTTACAACGTACCAACTGTGTAGATTCATTATCTCTTTTTAATAACCAAAAAGAATCATTGTGTTGATTTTTAATATCATAAGACGAAAGCCCTCTTGGAAGTTTAATCTCTAATAACTTATTAGTTTCTAAACTCAATAATCTTTGTTTTCCTTTCCATAAATCAGTACTCCTATAAATAGAAGATAAAATACAATATTTTTCTGATGAAGTAAATTTCCCTCTTACACCATATTTTTTTTCATTTTTATATTTTGAATATTCTTGTTCAAATAGAGTGTCTATTTTTCTTCCTTGTCTATTGATTTCCACAACTAAACTAAATGTTAATCCCCATTTCGTGCTATTAAAGGCACTATCTATAACCTGGACATAAACTTTATTATCTTTAATAATACATTCTTCAAATGTCGGTTCACGATGGGTATATGGAAAATCGTCAGAATTTAATTTTAAGGTATTGTTATTATTTTGACCATTTTTAGAGAATATTTTTAGTCCTAAAAAATTATTATTTGTTTCTTTTAACCAAGAACTCCAAAAAGCCTGTTTACCTTTATTGATATGTAAAAAAGAAAGGTGCTTCGATTCAGAATTTCCTGTTTCTAGAGGAACGGCAAGTGTACCATTCTTTCCGCTTAAATTACAGTATCTCCTGACTCGAAATTTTGCAGAAAATTTATTGTTAATATAAAAATCGGGTATAGGGTTGCTAATTTCTATTTCAATAGGATTATCAAGTCCCTTTCCTTGAATTATAACCGCTCTATTTGTTAAGTAAAGAAATAAGAAATTATCATCAACTTTTCCTGAACTCCAATTCAAAGAATCACTTGTTTCGAGTTTTAATATATTCGTTATATCACGGTACTGAATTTTACCGTTATACAAATGTGCTAAAACATGTTTTTTATATTTAATAGAATAAAAATGAATTGTTACACTATCATCATCATATGTATTAAATGAGGCTATTTCAAAAGACAATTTTTTTCCATTAGTAAAAGCTGATTCGGTTATCAATTCATTATTGTAAATTTTATACTCCTGCTCTATATCTAGTTTAATCATTTGTCCTGTGAGGTTTTATCATAATAGAAAACTCAATGAGTATTTACATAGCTTAAATAACTTTCATTTTTAAAAAGCTTATAGACAACTTATTGATATTACTTTTTTAAATTTCTATTTCATCAATCAGATTAGGATTTTTATCAAATTCAATTAAAAAATCCTTTAATGAGTTTGCTATCTTTTTATCAAAATAATAAATAGCATTTTTCCCGACAACATCTTCTTTTTCTATTGTCAAATAAAGATCTTCATTAACTTCTAAAAATATTAATTTATCATCTTCATCATAAATCTCTAAATCTGGGTCAAATTCATAAAATCTTCTCTCAAATTAATTTGCACTAATTGCAGTGGAGATAAAAGTCTGTCAAAACTTCGCTTATCATTTTGCCAAAAAAACCCATATCCTATTTCTAAATAAAATTGCTTAAGCTCTTTTGGTAATTGGAATTGTAATGTTTCTTCAGCAACTTCAATATTATTTATATCTACAAGATATAATTTATGTTTTAAATTACTCGTTTGATGAACATCGTGTACTTTATTGATATCAAGAAGTTTAAAATTATTCATAATATAATATAGTCTAAGGATACTATTTTTTAATCTACTATTACTATACCATAGTTACCTAAGAGAAGTAGCCGCGTAACTATGTAATTCATTATCCTTATTCCCCTCAATTCTTTATCAAGAATTGCAACATCTTCTTTTTTACCAATCCATGCCAAAACAGTCATGCCATAATCCTGTGTTTTGAAATTATTTTTTTGTTTATAAAATCTTTTGCTAAATTCATTTTTTAATATAATTGCCAATTATCTAAAACCTGAGAAATAACTTTAGGACCATTTGGTAAATCTTCAATAAGAGAATCCGGGTAATGAATCATCATTTCATTCCTTGAATGAACAAACTCCAAATCCGTTCCAAAGAAACAAGTATTTTTAATACCTAATAAATCAAATATCAGAAATGGAAATTTATCGTTAAGAGTTGGTCGATTAAAACAAATTCCATTTATTCCATCTTCAAAATTACCACTTAAGGAGGCATCATCAAACATTTCACCAACATTTGAAATAAATTCTAAACCAAATTGTCCTGATTCAATTTTACCATATTTGAATAAGACTTGTTCAAGTTGTTCAAAAGGTATAATTGCAGGCTCCCCTTTTTCAAATTTTTGTATGTACACAGAATAACTCATTTATTTTTAAACTATCATTCCTGATTTTCCATTCTTCACTCTCTCAATATATCCAGCAAAATAAAAAGGAATATTATCTTCAACACCATTTTCAAGCCTTCCTTTTACTTTATCAAAGGCAAGAATTGAAACTTCAAAACTTGGTTGACCTGTCACAAGAATCGGTTGATTTAGTTTATCATACCAAAAATATTTTCCACCAAAGTTTTTTCTTGCAACTTCAAAAATATAAGAACCAACAGAATTAATAAGATTCTGTTTTTGTTCTTCGTTCATTTCGTCATAAAAATCAGACGCTTCCTCAAGAGCATTTTCAACCACCTCTAAACTCTTAATTGAGTAATCAAGTCCGGAAAACCTTTCCGAGCTACTGGAAATAAAAAAGTTCGCAGTCTTAATTATATTTTTGGTATAATCATCTAGTTGTTTAGATTTGTTACTCTGAGAGTGACTTTTACTATCATCTTTATTTTCCTTTTTAAAGAAATCAAATATTCCCATTTCGTTCTGTTTTTTTAATTGGGCAAAAAATTATGTAAACATAATACGATTATATCGCTTATAACTGCAAGATATTAATATTTTATAAATTTTAATGAATATGGATAGATATAGACTTATCATAAATTGTATATAAAATATTCTCCCACTAAAGTCTAAATCATTTGAAATGAAAAAAGCCTTTTATTTCTAAAAAGCTTTTATTTCTTTAGTTTAATTAGTACAAATTATAAAATATTCTTTTTACTCTTTACAGGCTAAAGCTATTTCTCTCATCTCTTCGACATCCATGGTTTGAGATTCTGCCATTGTTGGGTATTTTTCTACCATTCTATCGAGCATACAGGTACAGAATTCTTTTGCTTTCTCGTCTGAAACCGCTCCTTTATTAGATTTAACACAACCAGCCAAAAATTTATCTTTTTCATCTTGTGACCAGCCTTTTTTAGACTCACCACAAGAATAAATAAAAAATAAAAGCATTATTAATAGTCCAACTTTAGTGATTTTACTTTGTAAGAAATTCATGGTTTTGGTTTTTAGTTATTATTATTTCCAATTAAATTCAGATGAACGATGTAATACTTTTCAGCTTCCTTGTAGTAAAAAATAAAGTGGCAAATCTGGATAGTTAGGGTTTTCTCCTTCCCACAACAAAAAGCCTTCAAAATAGCTATTATCGGCTTCTTTTAATTTTTCACACACTTTATTGTGTACTTTGAATAATAATTCTTCAATAGTGAAAAATGTGCTATTGCTTGCTTCTAACAAAAAATCTGGTTCTATTTCTTCTCCTTCTTTGTCATAATACATATACTGAATTACAACCTTATTAGAATATAAGATAGGTTTATACAATTCTATATCAAAATCTTCGTCAGTTACTTTTTCAGTATATGCTACCAAATCTTTAGAAAACTCTTCCATAGAATCGTAAGCATCATTCTTAAAATTCCATGGAATACTTTGTATAATTTTTTTTGGGAACTCATCCATAACTAATAGACTATTTATAAAAACGACCTAAATCAAAACTATGTTTTAAAGCCATTTCATAATAACTCTGGTTTATATCTTCTCCAATTTGTTTGTATACTTCTTTTCTTTTTTCGGGGGCAAATCTAAAGTCCGATGAATCTAAGAAAACTACTCTATTTATTTCCATTAAGTTCTTCCTGTTTTGATAGTAACATGCAATGTCAATTAATGACTCAAAACTACCTTCAATACTTCCTAGAATCTTGTATTCATTTTCATATTCTTCACGAGTGAAATTGGTTTTAATCTCTAATTCTCCTTTTCTAAAACATATTCCCTTTTCATGAATTGAGAGTAAATTTTCAGGAAAGTCAAGTTTATGATAATCGATGACCTGATTATCGTAATAAACCCAATCAACTTTATACTTCTTTGAATAGAAGTGTTTTTTTAAAATAAAAGCACTTGGAATTATAAGTTCACTGGTTTCCAATATGGGAGTATCGTAAATTCCTTTATAAACAGCTGTCAAATAACATCCATCGTATGATTGTAAACCTGAGTTTTGTTTTTCGTTTTTTAAAATTCGATCAGAAACATCTAATAATATTTTACCAAAGATATATTTCTCTCTTCGTTCTACATAGAATATATCACCTTCCTCTAGTTTTCTTTTGCTCATAAATTAATTAAATCTTAATTAACATGGTTTGTGACCATATTTTTCATTTCCAAATTTGTCATATTTTGCTTCGGTAATCGCATTTTTTTTATTTAATAAATTGTCTTTTCCGCCGTTACTTTCTATATGATGTTGTTCCCAGGCATGAGCTTCATAAGGTGTCCAATTTCCTTTTCCGACTACATCTGTTTTATATTTAGAAGGATTATCCCAATCTGCTTTTATTCCACCTTCGGCAGCGTGTTGTCCTATTCTTACATCCTTTCCTTGTATAGTTTGACCTACATAGACAACTTTATTGGTGCTAACATCTGTAACCGTATAGATTTCTGTTGGCGTTTTGGTTGTACTTTGAAATAATGATGGTTTACCTTCATTATGAACCAATAATCCAAAGCTACCTACAAAATAATTATGATGATCCGCTACTTCAAAATTATAAGTGGGTAGATTAACATTATCACTTTTAACAATTTCTAAGATATCCTCAAACTTATTTTGAGTATTTTTCAAATTCATGCCTACAATAAGCTCTTTTGCAGGAATCCATTTCTTTTTATTCTCTATCCAAAATAAATGCTTTGAAGTTGCTAAAACAATTGAATTATTTGTTCTAATTTCATAATAGGTATCTGTCCAATTGTTATATAAATTCAATACTATTTTTTCTTCTATAATTTGTTTTTCAAAATTATAGGATAGGACTTTATCTCCAACTAGTAATTTTTCAGTTTCTTTTTCACCAGTATTGGTTTTTACTAAAGTTCCTGCAAGAAAACAAGGAGCTTTTTTTCCTAATTCATCGTAAGGCACATCATCTAATACTTCTGCAACTTCATCAGCACTATTCGCTAATCTTTTAGCCTTATATGATTCGGAAGCTTTATCTACCAATTTTCCTACTACCTTACCAGCACCTAAAAATAGGAAACCTAAAGCAACACCCTTAAATAAGGCTTCTTCGTCACCATCTTGGCTATAATCAATAAGGGCTTTTACTTCAAAATATAATCCGGTAGCTTCTAGTGCTAATACACCAACTGCTATTGTAGTTGCCAATGTACCCGATGAGCACCACCTGTAACAACTATCAAAGACATTGCGGCGATTATCCATTCTGCTACAACTTTCCTGTCCCAATACAAACAAAACCAAAAACTAACATTTAATTAGTAGTTGGTTTTTAGTTTATAAAAAAATGAAAGTAATTTAATCAAATACTACTGTATTTATTCTTTAATGAATTTTTAGCTATCTTTTGTAAAGGTAAATAGTCACTTCCTAAACAATCTTCTAAAAAAGATTTAATTTCTGTTGTTTTATTCCATCCTGCACATGCTAAGGCTAAACCCACTCTTACATCAGAATAACCTCTTTCTCTTTTGAAATTTAATTGATTTAGTATTCTTAGTATTTTATTTTGGCTTTCCTGACTTGGAACAACCTTATCATGTCCTAATGCTAATAAAGCACCATTTACAACTGAAAACCTTCCAAAAGATAGTAAATAAATTTCAGGATCAACATCAAACTCATCACTTCTTACAATTTTACAGTAAGCTTTCGCAACCTCTCTTGTTATCATATCATGCTCTTGATTTTTTTTACATATTTCTTCAAAAAGACTTATTGCATTTTTGTATTGTATAATACCAAGAGTTTCAATAATTAAAACGATCAACTCCCAGGATTTATCTTTTTCTAATTCCTTTTTCAATAGTGTGAATAGTTCATCACCTACATCTTTAACATCATTTTTTTTTATGAGATTTACTCCTTTCTTCCTCTCAGCTATTTTTGAAGAATTTAATAACTCCTTTATTAAATCATTTTTACCCATTGACTATTTTTATTTTTTCTATAAAACTGCTCACCTTTCTCTATATTTAAAATTTCCAATAAAGATGGGTCTTTTGATAATATATTCTCTAAGCTAACTAACATTGTTTTTTCAGTATCAGCTCCTTCTTTACTAAAAACTTGGAAATCACCATCTTCATCTAAAGACACATACACTATGTCAGAATCATCATTAATAACAAATTCTGTAGTATAAACACTTTTGTTTTTTGGAAAATATGAAAAATTCATACAATATCTTTTTAATCAAAAATATGAAAAAAAATTATTAATTATTTGATTTTATACGGTTTTGTTTTCTGCTTAAAACTTGAGCGTTTTCTGAAGGGTTATTAATTCCTCCTTTTGATTTAGCGATAATGTGGTCTAGCTGAGCTTCATTTGATGGTGGAGTAACCCCTTTTTTACTTTTAACAGCTTCTTCTAACATAGTTCCATCCATATCACTTCTCAAAATACCGTCATTATGCTTTAAATTGGCTTCATATACCGCTTTTTTGTGAGCTTGAGTAAAATTCTTCCCTTCACCCATTTTGAATTTACTAACATCTATATCCGAATAATCTGTTGGTCCCTTCCATGGTGGTATATCATCAACAACTTCAATAACCTCATCTGCACTATTTGCCAATTTTCTAGCCTTATAAGCCTCAGATGCTTTGTCCACAAATTTTCCAACAACCTTTCCTGCACCTAAAAACAGGAAACCTAAGGCAACACCTTTAAACAAGGCTTCTTCGTCACCATCTTGGCTATAATCGATAAGGGCTTTTACTTCAAAATATAATCCGGTAGCTTCTAGTGCTAATACACCAACTGCTATTGTAGTTGCCAATGCACCCGATGCCGCTCCTACTGCAGCTACTGCTGCTAGTACTGCACCACCAGTAACAACTATCAAAGCCACTGCAGCTACTACCAAAACAGCAGCACCTACTATTTCCCAAAAGCTCATTCCATCATCTCCACAAGCTGCTTCTGCTTCTTCTAACGAGTAAAATATTTCTATTTTACCGCCTAAACCACAAGGTAATATTGAATCTTCTAATAATGGGTTAAAGTTACCAATAAATATACCATCTTCAAAACCTTGCCAAGCTACAGGCACAGGCATACAAGGGCTTCCACTTTTTACGCTACAGGCACCAAAGGGCATTACATTCACATTAGGTGCCATATCACCTGTATTGGCCACAGGTTCTTCAAATAAAAAAACATTATTATTGTTTGTTATCTTAAACTCTGTAGGT
>Ga0209633_10004904_pt1 | contig 11908 bp, 10 predicted proteins | sample Cruoilmetagenom1_FD_187290 | JGI IMG/M metagenome (GOLD analysis project Ga0209633, IMG submission 187290) | Oil polluted marine microbial communities from Coal Oil Point, Santa Barbara, California, USA - Sample 1 (SPAdes) (version 2) | ecosystem: Environmental > Aquatic > Marine > Oil seeps ... | reverse complement strand
GGGGCAGGCCTTTCTTTAATGAAATTGATGACTCCACCGATGGCATCAGAGCCATATAACAGGGATGCTGGACCTTTAATAATCTCAACTCGTTCCAGATCATTTCCGTCTATGCCCAAGGGGTGGGTTTCACTAAATTGATAGTTTTCAATGCGAACACCATTGTTCATGACCAGAACATCATTCATGGAAAGCCCGCGAATCACTGGTTTTGCCACTCCCTGCCCTCTGGCAATCATATCAACACCTGGAACCTGGGTTAATGATTCCATGAAATTCGGGGTTCCCGACAAGGTGATATCCCTGCTTTTAAATACATCAATCTTTACTGCATTTTCATGTTGGGAACTCACATAACCACCGGTAATTACCACTTCCTGTGACTGAATAATGGCAATTGTAAGTGAAACATCCACCGTATTGTCAGGATGTAATATCTCTATTGTCCTGATTTTGGTGTTGTAGCCAACATATGAAAACTGGATATTGACTTTTCCGTTTGGGATATTGGTGATGCTGTATACACCCGTTTGATCCGTTGTTGTACCCTTGTTCAATTCAGGCAAATAAACAGTTACTCCAACCAAAGGCTCCTGGTTTTCATCCATCACCCTGCCAATTATCTGATTTTGAGAACTTGCTTGAATAAAAAGAAACAGTATAATGGAAGTCAATAGAAATTCCTTGGATATTTTAAGCATTTGATTGTTATCAATTTTCAAATATGCAATAACGGTCCGGGTAAACGACCTGTTTGCTAATGGCGCGCCTTTTTGATTTAAAAAGCGTGACATAGCAAATGGAGTTTACCTATTGTTAGGAATCGTGTGTCTATTTTATTCTCACGATATCCATTCTATTACTGAATAGATATGCAATATGGATTTCGTATTCCTTTAATTCGTAGAAAATTGTTGTTTGCTTACTCAGAACAGCTTTCCTAAGTCGTGGCTGCACATCCGAAATAGGAAATAATCTTGGATTCTTCTCAATCAGTTCTAGCTGTTTCGAAAGCTTCCTCTTGAAATTGTCTATTTCTTTATCTGTCCATTCGGATTCGAGATAGGATAAAATACTCTCAAGATTGCTAATAGATTCCTTGGACCAAAATAGTTTATAGTCCATACTTCTTTTTAACTTGGCCGTGTGGTGTTACCCTACCTGCATCAATATCCCGGAGGCCTCTTTCTATACCACGCTTTTGATTCTCTGACAATTCTTGCCACCAATCCCCGCCAATTTCACTGGAATCCTTTACGATTTTCAAGTATGAAATGGTGTCATCATCATCCAAATGGGTAAGCCATTCTATTAGCTCAAGTTTTATTGCTTCGTGTCCCATATCTTTGACTTTCTCCAAATTTACAAAATATTCTAATCCAATGAAAAACCCACATGATTCCACCGGGTAGCTTACGCCCCCTAAGAACCGTACGTGCGGCTTTCGTCGCATACGGCTCAAGCACTTTTAAGGCATACCCCATGCGGGGACACCCGGCTGTTAACGTTGGTTTCCTTACCACTAAAAGTAGTGATTTGTTTACATTCTTTTGCTAAGATTTCTCTGCATGCCCTGCGTTGGAAAAAGTACTTGTCAAATTCCGGCAGGTAAGGATTGGCAAGACTTCTAATCTTCACATGATACCGTATAGGAACATGGGCAATACGATAAAGACGGTATACGTCTATACCCTTGTCCGAGGTCCTGCAATCGGTAAAATGTGTATTTAGGAAGTATCGCCTGTATATCCAGCGTCGGTTCTTATTGCCGTGCTGGTATTTAGCCCACCGTCTTAATTGCCAGAAGATGAACTTCCCCAACATGTGGAAGGTGCCTTTGGCACATATCCCTTTATGGTAATTCGTCCACCCCCTGATAACAGGGTTAAGTAGCCGGATTAGCGCATGAGCAGGGATTCCCCTGTTTCTCTTGAGTATGTCTTTCAACTTGTTCTTGAAAGACTGAACAGATTCCCTGGAGGGACGTATCAACAACTTACCCTTAAATTTTCGGATATTTTGTGATAAAAAGTCAAATCCATCGTTGATATGGGTGATTTTGGATTTATCTTTGGAGAGGGAGAGCCCTCTAACAGAGAGAAAATCCTTCACCAGAGGGATAACTTCATATTTCAGTGCTTCGTACGTGGAAGCAGTGATCACAAAGTCATCCGCATATTGGATGAAGTTTACTTGTTGTCCTTTCCAACGAGGGAAGCGCTTTTTTAATAACATTTCCATTCCATCCAGAACCATATTCATGATCGTAGGGGAGATAACTCCTCCTTGCGGGGTACCCTGTGGGGTCGGGAACATCTGGTTATCTTCAATGAACCCTGCCTTCAACCACTTTCGGAGTATGGTTCTATCCAAAGGGATATTTTCCAAGATCCAGTCGTGATCGATTTGATCAAAGCATGATTTAATATCCGCTTCGAAGACCCACTGGGATGACGTTTTCCTGCACAGTGACAAAAAGCATTGCTCAATAGCATCAGCACAGGACCTTTTCTCCCGGAACCCATAGGAGTTCGGGTCGGCTGTTGTCTCAGCAACAGGGTCAAGTGCTATTGCATACAGGGCTTGCATCGCCCTGTCATACATTGATGGTATGCTCAATGGCCGCTTCTTGCCATTCTTCTTCAGGATGTATACCCTTCGTAGAGGCAGTGGAGAATAGCCTCTTGCTCTGAGGCTTCTGGCTGCATGGAGTTTATCAAGATCGTTCTTCCAAACGATGTTGTCTACCCCCGGGGTCTTTCCTCCTTTATTGGAAGTCACCCTAAAAACGGCCAGTAACTTAGCATAAAATGATTTGGAGACCAGGTACATCAGGGCTTTAGCTTTGCCCCAACGGCCTTGTTTTACTGCCTTAGCAATTCTTCTTTGCAGCCTGCGCACCCTTTGGATAACCTGACGCCAAATAATGGTGTGCCAGTTATCGGTGTGGTGTGGTATTGCACACGAAAGATTTACATCCTCGTTCATTTGCTTTCTACCATTGACAGGTTCTATAAAGTTATCTTGCCATTTAGCACCGGTTGGAGGTCAGCAGAACTTTCGTCCGCAGTAATATCTCAACTGCTATCTGCACCATTACAGTGCAGCTTTCGCTTGTTCCAACTTCTCTGTCCGACGTTTCCCGGTGCCTTGCGGTTACGGTTTTATCCCGGTTACCTGCACGAGATAATTGGGAGAGAGCGTCGGGCTTCCACGTTCCGTATAAATGACAAATGCATGGGGTTAGGCTCATCCTGTCTGCCGACTGGGCTACGTTCCCGTATAAGCTGCGTTAAACGCTTATAACTTGCCAGCCTACCTTTTGGTGAAGAGCGTGTCATTCTCTTTTTCGCTCCCTACGTGATCACGGCAGTTACGGAGTGTTTAATTATTTTAGCCATACCCACAAACCCATGCCCTATATCGGCTTTGAGACTCCGAGGACTGTCCACCTCACGGTATTTAGCCCCGTTTTGAGGATACTCGATCCAAACGTTTGGTACAATTTCCCGGGAGCTTCAACCAATAATGGCTGCACCATACATCAGTTGTCCCGGTAGGGTACTGCTGGGGAAACAGCAGGTTATATCAAAGAACTAACTCTCTGTAAAACTATCATTTATACGACTTCGTGTCGCAATAACGGTTAGTATATGAGCTGTACAACTGGCGCGATCTTTTGCCTATGGGGAATTATTCCCACCGCAGGGGATCTGATTCGCAAAAGGCGTGACGGGCAGTATGGCGCATGACACTATGTTAGCTGTCTTAGACAGTCTTTTTCTGAATCATATCGATCATTTTGCTCCAGTGACTACCTTACACTGTTATGGCCTGTCTGATATTTGGCTTTATTCTTTCTTGCTTGCCACAAAATCATCATAGGCTTTGAAACCGGTACGTTCGTAAAGGCCCCAGTATCGGGGATCGTCTTTGAGCGTGTTGAAGGCAGGATCCACCTTAAACCAGGTCAAATCTGGACTTCGGTTTTGTACTGCTTTATCCAGCCAGTAGAATGCGGAGTCCAGCTCTCCAATCCAGCTGTAATACCACCCTGTAAAATAAGCTGGACTGCCCACTGAGGTTGTATCACTTCTCTTGATCAGATTGCTGATCATGGTCCGGCTCAGGTCGGTAAGCCCCAATTTAAAGCTGGCTACTGCCAGATTAGCCTGTCTTTTGGGCAGCCACTTTTCGGGATCCTGTCCGATTGAGATCACAGAATCAAAATAAAACATGGCCTGATCAAAATCTTTCATCCAGGTATAAAGTAGCGCTGCATTTAAAAAAATGACGGATCCAAGGGAGTCTAATCCTTTTTCTACCAAATCCCTGGCGTAATCTGTTTCCCCTTCAATGATTTGTATATATACATAAATATCAGAAACAGGAAGGCTCCTTGGTTCAATCCATAAAAGGGCTTCTTCCAGCCTCCCCATTTTCAGCCAGAAACCAGCAATGGCGAAGTTGATGTTAATGTCAGAAGACAATTGGGCCTTGAATCTTTCTGCATACTGCACCACTTGAACATAATCCCACTTGACAAAAAAATCAATGATAGCCATTCCCCAGTTTGCCATTAAATTATCAGGATCGATCCTAAGGGCCTTATCTAAAAACTCTTCAGCTTCCCAGGCAACAGATTTCATTTCCCTAGCTCCCCAGTAAAACCCATCTGCTATAATCATAGTCCCTTTCCAGGCATATGGGTCAGCATAATCCGGATCAAGCGTGATCGCTTTTTCTGCCAGATCGATTATCGTGGGACGCTCCTCGAAGGGGCGGGCATTGAAAATGGATTTCACCTGCTGAATAAGTTCATAGGCCTCCAGACTTTCTGTGGGCAATTTGCTGATGTTTTGTTGTACATCCTCCGAGATAAATGCCTTCAAATGATCTGCAATCTGAAGAGCAATGTTTCCTGGGATCCCCATGATTTCTCCGTAGGGGATTTCATAATCCTGGAGCCAGAGAGGTTTGTCGTCCTTTGCTTCAATCAGTTGGGCGGTGATTTTCAGATTATTCTCCATACGCTTATAGGAACCCTGCAGAATGTAATTCACTTTTAACCCCTCAGCGATCTCCGGGGTGGTCTTTTCGGAATCCTTATAGGGAAGGACAGATGTTAACGAACGTATTTCATCAAAGGATTTCACCTTGAATAAATAGCTGATGATCTCCTCTGTAAGTCCTTCGCACATATACTCTTGTTCGGGATCACCACTGAAGTTATGGAAGGGAAGCACCGCTATAGACTTTGCAAAGGATTCATCGATCTTGGTCTTATTTCTAATGCCAAGAATATTGAATAAAATCAGCCCCAGGATCACAGCAAAACTCATATAACTGGCAAGTTTCCAGCTATTGGATGATTTCGGCCTGCACTCAAGCTTAACTTCATCAGCCGATTCTGACTTAACTATTCCTCCTTCCGTATGTACATCATAGATCCAGGAGAAGATGAAAACTACTGGAAATCCTATTGCAAGAAGTACGATAACAAGAGTAGGGGTCCATTCCGGCAGGCGAAGTGGCTCGGTAATGTTGTTAATTAGCTCAATGATCACAAATGCAGCTCCTGCATAGACTGTAATAACCCGGATTACATTCCTTCGTTTAAGCTCTTGCCAAAATTTGGACAGATTGTTGGGATTGGTAGCCATTAAAGATTGTGTTCTAAGCTACAAGTTAGGGTAGAAGTAAATACGAGTCAAATAGGGGGGATTTATTTTATGACAGCTAAGGGTATGTACAATGTTATGCTGTGTAATCTTTTCTTCTTTTGATCTTCTGGAATTCTCGTTTTCTTGAGCTAAGCTCTTCTTCAAGATCATAGTCATCTTGAAGTCCTAACCAGAATTTCGCGGAATTGCCAAAATACTTGCTTAACCTTAAAGCAGTATCTGCTGAGATGCGCCGCCGACCTTTCAATATCTCACTAATTCGTGTCTGGGGAATTCCCAGATCTTTCGACAGACGATAAGCCGTAATTTCCAACGGAATCATGAATTCTTCTCGCAATACTTCACCTGGATGGATGTTATCTAGCTTTCCCATGTTCTCTTATTTATGATAATCAGCAATTTCGACTTCTTGTGCGTGTCCTGCTTTCCATCTAAATATGATCCTCCATTGATCATTTATTCTAATACTATGAAAATCTTTCAGATTTCCCTTTAGCTTTTCAAGCCGATTAGAGGGTGGTATTCTTAAGTCATTAATATCTATCGAGTTGTTTATCATCCTTAGTTTCCGTCGGCCAACCTTCTGAACTTCAGGCGGGAATTTCTTAGATCTAACCCCATTCCAGATTTTCTCAGTTTCTTTTGATCCAAACGATCTAATCATAATAACGCTTTACGATACTAACGTCAAAGGTAAGTAATATTTCTTGAAATGTCAACCTTATGCAGCATAACGGTTGGTGTCTGCGCTGTGTTGGCGCTCCGGTCCTCATTCCTTCCATCCTTGTCTCTTGCGAAATTGATAATTTATTACCAGCCTTCCAATGAGGGCCGGAGGGGGACTTGGCGGGGGCTTTGCATTTGCAAATATTCTATTTAGTTATTAATAGATTGCCTCTGCAATCTACAGTTTAAGTATTAAAGTCACATTGTGCAAAGCACGTGAAAAGCCAATATAGAGTTTGCACAATGTTAGGCGCAGTTTCATTATAACTGAAGTTTCTCAGGATCTTGTCGGGTATCATAGATCCGAACAACCTCAATAACAGTCCTTTTATTCCTATAGAAAAGGGTATTATGCTTAGTTATTACACACTTTCTTATATTCAATGACTTGTTAATCAGTGGAAATTGCTTGGGATTGATAGCTATTTGCTTCAATAGTATGTCGACAAGGTCCAGAAACTTCAACGAAACTGTATTTTCCCATTCTTCTGCCAGGTAATCCAATATTTCCTCAAGGTCTTTATCAGCTTGAGGCGACCAAATGATTGGCTTAGGCATCTGAATATTTCTTTCTATACTTGGAAATCACATCCTCGTGGACAATACTTGCGCCTTTATCAAGATCATCAATTGCCTGTCTTATTCCCTTCTGCTGAGCGAGAGAAAGATTATCCCATTCGCTAATATCCATGGATCCTCGAATGTAGTTCTGAACATACCCATATAACTCCTGGAGTTTTCCCTTCTCTAGCGAATCAATTTCTCTGAAAATCTTTAATTTCAATTCTGAAGCATCCATCAATAAGGTATTTCTTCAAATTTACGAAAATGCCTTGATTATTTGTAATACCAACCAGATTGCGCCTAACGCTTAGTGTATGCGCTGTAAAACTGGCGCGATCTTTTGCCTATTGAGTATCATCTCTACAGCAGGGGATTTGGTCTGCAAAAGGCATGACAGTGAATATGGCATATGACACTATGTTAGCTGTCGTAATTAAATTCCTTTTTTGCTTGTCAGATAATCATCATAGGCTTTATGGCCGGTAAGCTCATAGAGGTCCCAATAGCGATCATCTTCTTTGAGATTACTGAATGCAGGGTCTACCTTCAGCCATGGAAATTCGGGGCTTCGATTCTGGTAGGCTTCTTCAAGCCAGAAGAAAGCTGAATCCTTGTCTCCCATTCCGCTGTAGTACCAGCCGGTAAAATATTCTGGACTTCCTACTGAGCTTGTATCGCTTTTGGCAATCAATTGATTGATGATTGTTTGGGCTTGCTGAGGGTGGTTTGTTTTTTCATAAACAAGAGATAAATAAGCCTGAAATCTGGGAGATGACATATCCGGGTGCTCGTTTTTCATCGCATATTCCAGGTAGAATTTTGCTGAATCATACTCCCCCAGCCATAAATAGGTTTCCCCTATCCACCTATATTGCAGAACATCACCGGAGGTAAATATGAAGGAAGTATATGCTTCCTGCTTATTCCCGGATAATATTTGACCCAAGGTGTAAGATGTTTTCTCTTCTGCCTCAGGGGCCTTGTCCATAATCTCCCATAAATTTTCCAACTGTCCCATCTTTAAATAGAATTCAGTTGCCCACATATATACTAAAGGATTATTTGGTTCCAGTTCAATAGCTTTCAGATATTCCTTTTCTGCTTCAATATAATCCCATCTGGCCCATTCATGAATATTCCCTTTACCCACATGTGCCATTGCATTGTTTTGATCCAATTCCAAGGCTTTTTCAAAATAACGTATTGCATCAAGGGTTGCATATTGGATTTCGGTCTGACCTGCGTAGGCACCGTGCCATAAAGTGAGATGTCCAGCCGTTGCATACGCATCAGCATACTCTGGATCAACCCTAATTACCTCCATCACTATTTCAAGTGCCTTTTGAAGGCCAATAAATCCTTGAGTATTTATCAGGTACATTGCCTTTTGAAAGGCTTCGTAAGCTACTTGATTAGTGGTAGGAATCTTTTGGATATTCTCTGTCTCTGATTTAGTTAAAAATGCACTTAGATGATCCGCAATCTGCAGTGCGATTTCTGCCGGGATGCCTATAACCTCATGATAAGGCAAGTCATAATCCTTAAGCCAGATGTGCTTTTCACTTTTGGTATCGATGAGCTTGGCATTGACTCGAAGTTCATCACCGATCCGTTTATAGGAGCCTTCTAATATATAATTTACACGGAGTGTCCCAGCAATTTCCGTAAGGCTTTCTTCGGAATCCTTGAAGGGTAGCACGGAAGTAAGAGGTCTCACTTCATCGAAGGATGTTACCTTAAACAAATGACTGATTATTTCATCGGTCAAGCCAAGGCACATGGGATCCTGTTCGGGATCACCACTGTAGTTATGAAACGGTAGGACTGCAATAGATTTTTCTAAAGATTCGTCGATCTTAGCTGTTGTATTCCTCCTGAAAATGTTGTATGCTACCAAAGCTAGGATCACTGCAAAACTTATGTAGCTTGCAATCTTCCAGCCGTTTGAAGATTTAGTGATATCTTGTGCCTTTGCTTCTTGTACCGGTTCAGTTTTAACTATGCCCCCCTCGGGGTGTATGTCGTAAATCCAGAAGAAAATGACTGTAATAATAAATCCAACAAGAAGCAGAATAATGACGAGATTCAGCGTCCAGTCGGGCAATCCAAGGGAAGGAGCGACAATATCGGTCAGCTCCAGGATCACAAAAGCCGCCGCCGCATATACGGTAATAACACGTATTACTTTTCTGCGTTTCAGTTCCTGCCAAAATTTGGATAGTCTGTTGGGGTTGCCAGACATTTGAGTCGGACGATTAGTTAGTGCAAGTTACAACCTTGGTTTATACGAATCAAATAGTAGTATTTGAGATTATGACAGCTAACGGTTCGAGCAAACGATTTGTGGCTGTGGCGAGACTTTTGCTCTTAGGTGGTTCATGGTGTTATAGTTTATATACTGGCCGCGAAAGGCGTGCCTGGCCATATGGCGTTTGCTTAGTGTTAGCGTTCGTTAAATCTTTTCATTTTACTAAGTTAATAGAAGAGATTGCAGAAATGCATTTTTACATTTCACTTCTGATCTTTCTGCAATTATTAGAGTTTAATCCAATAATAAACGAGCAAATAAATTATGATTTATCTCAATGCTAACTCTGCTATGAGGACAGAGTAATAATCTTATTATGATAGGCTGGTTCGGGAATAATGAAAGCAAACACTGAAATTTCCTAAATCATTATTGAAGAAATAAATATGGTCAAAAATGAAGTATAGGAACTGCTCCTGAGGCTTTTCTTGTTGATTGTAGTTACTTAATCAGCTTAAAATAACCCTCATCATCTATGGTCCAATCCCAAATTTTAAGATTGTTTAACCATACCGTTCTTTTCAGAGTTTTGGTTTCAGTTTTTTCAATTACTGCTTCAATAGTATCTGTATCACTAGTGTTCCATTGAATGTAGGTAATTGATTTATCAGAAGTATTTGAGTCGTTCAAATATAATTTTATTCGATATTCATTCTCATGCTGATAGATTGTTGGATTAGTTGCTCTAATCTTCTTGCCATCAATTTCATAAAACACTTTTATATCATTAGACTCATAATGATTTGTTGTCACAGGATCCAATAAATCTTTATCAAGAGAATTAAAAACTGAAAGATCAAAAGATCTATCAATAATAAATGGACCTACTTCATCTGATTTGCTGCAAGCAAATAATGAAGTTATTGCTAATAATAGTACAAGTTTTTTCATAAGACCAAATTCTTGTTGGGACTATAATATATACTTAACAAATAACATGTTGAATATGAGATGCATTATGTGCCATATGCAAGTTAAGAAACCTAGTTAATTATAACAAATCTTAAAGTATCTCAATATTTTAATGAACGCTAACGGTTGGTGTATGCGCTGTACAACTGGCGCGACCTTTTGCCTATCTGGGATATACTCCACAGCAGGGGAGCTGATCTGCAAAGGGTGTGACAGACAGTATGGCGTATACAGTATGTTAGCTGTCGTAATTAAACCTTTAATGATCACTACAAATCATTCTCCTCTAACCATTGCCTGACCCTTTCATGCTCGGCCTGGTATTTGGCTTCCAATTTATCCATGATCTCATCGAAGCCTGGCTCGTTCCGGACATTATCCATAATGGGGCTGTTTCGCATTCTGTTCAAATGGACAGAGGGCAAGCCTACTTTACTTGATAGCCGTAGATTCTCCATGGCTTTTCCAGTTTCTCCGCCCATGGCATATACCTGTGCAAGGCGCAAATAATTTTCCTGATACGCCGCTATCCTCTCATCAATCCACTTATTTGACCGGGTAATTTGCTCCTTAATATAAAACCTGGACTTTTCTCTGTCGCCCATCTGCAAATATGCAAATGCCAGGTCTGGCAGGTAATATAAGTTTACCTGCCCCATGGATTCCAATATCTCCGCACTATTTCTGAGATAGTAAAGGGCCTCTTCATATTGCTTCAGTTCCAGGTAACTGCTCCCAACAATATTCCAGGCATCATTTTGCGGATCTCTCGAAATGGCTTTTTGACCTGCCCCGATTGCCCTGTCGTAATGTCCTGCGCAATATTCAGTGTAGCTCAGATCATGAAAATAACTTGTTGAATCGCCGTCCAGCTTTAGTTTTTCTTTCAACTGTTCAACAGATTCTGTATAAAATCCAATATGCGTCAACTGGAATCCAAGTCCATATAGATTGGCTGATAAATCCGGTCCACGGTTCAAGGAGGAAGCCTTCACAAAACTTCCAATGGATTTCACATAATCTCCCGTGGCATTATAGAGCCAACCCATTGCCCTATATGGTTCCGCAGCATTCGGAGAGAGTGAGATGGCCTTCTCCCATTCCCGGATGGCCAGATTGGCTTTGCTGCGAGCATAATAATAGAACCCTTTTCCAATGTATGCATCTGACAGCTGATCGTCATAGGAAAGAGCGAGATTAGAGTAAATCAGGCCTGAATCAAGCATGGGTTCAAAAAGATAAGGATCCCAGCGAAACTTCGAAAGACAGATACGCGCCAGACCCACATAGGCCTGTGCAAAGGTCGAATCATACTGCAATGCTCTGCGATAGAAAGATTCTACGGTAGCTGCAACTTCCAATCTTTCAGTGCCGCTTAGATTATGAAACTGAAGTTCTCGTCCTTTCTGGTATAGGTCATAAGCAGTAAGACTGGTGGTGGGTTCTTTTTCGATCAACTCCTTTTCCCTGGGAGAGACCAGGGCATGAATTTCCCCGGCTACCAGTTGGGCAATCTCGCTTTGTAAGCTGAAAATATCGCTGCTTTCCCGATCATATGTACCGGACCAGATTTGCCGGTCATTAACGGCATCTATCAAATAAATGTTCAGACGAATATTCTCTTCGTCCTTTAGTCCGCTCCCTTCCAGAATGTAGCTTACCTTCATCTCACCGGCGATCTCCTGTACGGGCTTAAGATTGTTCCGGTATTGCT
>Ga0209633_10004903_pt1 | contig 11910 bp, 14 predicted proteins | sample Cruoilmetagenom1_FD_187290 | JGI IMG/M metagenome (GOLD analysis project Ga0209633, IMG submission 187290) | Oil polluted marine microbial communities from Coal Oil Point, Santa Barbara, California, USA - Sample 1 (SPAdes) (version 2) | ecosystem: Environmental > Aquatic > Marine > Oil seeps ... | reverse complement strand
AGCGGCGACCTAAGGCTTATCCGCTGATGAATAAGCCACGAGGTGAATATGTATCTTGCTGAAATTATGAACTTATGTGATGACTGGTAGCGGTATTATGGTCTGATCGGATTGATCTAAGCCTTGGATAGACTCAATTGGTCGACCTAGATAGCGAAACTCACTATCGTAATCATCCTCAATAATATAGGCATTATGTGCATTAGCCCACTCAAGTAATTTTAAACGTCGTGGCAAAGAAAGAATGACGCCCGTGGGTAGCTGATGTGAAGGGGTAGTATAAACTAGGCGAATATTCGAATTTTTCTGTGCTGTCTGAAAAGCATCAGGATTCAATCCATTTTCATCCACATTGCAGCGTATCAGTTCGGCACCGGCATTTGTAAACGCCTGTGCCGCCCCACGATAACCTGGTTCTTCGACGATTACGTGATCCCCTACTTCTAGTAATAAGCGAGCCAGTAAATCCAGCGCCTGCTGGGAGCCATTGGTAATAACAATATTATCTGCGCTACAACGACAGCCACGATTTTGTTGAGCATAGTGTGCAATGCTTTCACGGAGTCGAGCCAAACCTGCTGGTGATTGATAATTTGAATCCAGAATCGTGCGTGATTTACGGGAAATTTTACTGATATCACTGAGTAGCTGCTGATTGATATCTACAGGCCCATATTGGAAATTAATTACAGGTTTTACCCTTGAAACCCTATTTGCATAGTAGCCTTGCCAATGCGCCAGAGATTTTTTGGCAGTGCTACTCAAAGCATGAGCTTGACTAGGCATCTTTTTTGGCGAAGCCTTTGTCTGAATTGGATAATCCGCAACAAAACTACCCGCGCCTGAGCGGGTAATAATATAACCTTCTGTATTTAGTTGCTCATAACAGCTGACAACAATATTGCGTGAGACCTGTAATGATCTGGCAAGCGAACGGCTTGAGGGTAATTTTTCACCTGCCCGATAATCACCTGAGATAATTGAATTACGCAGGCTGTTAAATAGCTGCCGATAAAGTGAGCCTTGTCCGTCTAGTTTAATCATCAAATAATATTATCATAAAGTGGTTCTATAAAATTACTTTAAAGCGGATCTTTAGTTAGAACCAATAATTAATAATAATTAGCTTGAGGTTAATAAAAAGGATCTGAAATGAATTATAAAATCAACCAAAGAAACAAGGTGCTACGCGCAAAAGAACGCGGCATTTACGATAAAAAAACAGTTTATGAAATTCTTGATGCAGGAAAGATTGCCCATGTAGGAATCATTATGGATCAGCAACCTTTTGTAATTCCCATGTCTTATGCGCGAGTTGACGATACGATTATTCTGCATGGCGCATTAAATAGCAGAATATGTACTTCACTTATTGAGGGGATGCCAGCCTGTATCACGGTCACTCACCTAGATGGCTTGGTTTTGGCAAGGTCTACTTTCAGTCATTCCATGAACTACCGTTCTGTGGTTGCTTTTGGCACTGCCAGACAAATTGAAGACAGGGACCGAAAAACTAAAGCGCTTGAATCTCTGGTGGAATTCCTAGCGCCAGGTAGGACATCTGATTGTCGCCCACCAAATAAAAAAGAATTGAATGCTACGAGTGTTGTCGAGTTTAAAATTGAACAGGCATCGGCAAAAGTTAGAAGCGGTGGACCAAAAGATAAGCAAGCAGATCTGGATCTTGATGTATGGGCGGGTACGGTGCCTATATCTCAACATTATGGTGATTGGCAAGCAGCAGAAGATTTGAAACAAGGTATTAATTTTCCAAACTACAAGGAAGGCATAAAATGAGTGAATCTAACATTACTTACATAATTAGCTTTGATGTTAAAAAGAAATATCTAACTGAGTTTGCAGAGATTATGGCAAGTGTAAAACAAGACCTGCCAAGCGTAGAAGGGTGTAGCGGTGTGAGTATTTATAGGGATGCTGATGAACACAACAACTACACTCTGGTTGAGAAATGGAAAGCAAAAGGATTACATGAGAAACACATAAAGAGTCTTATTGATAATGGTTCATGGAATCATATCTCGGGTTTGTTGGCTGCTGAGCCGGTAGGTAGTTATTTTAACGAACATTTAACGCCCTAGCACCCCCCCTACTTTTTAGCATCAGCTATTTAATTTTTTTCGTTCAACAGCTATAGCTCTTTTGTTTCCTTAATAAACCAGCATATATCGATTTTATAAATCGTTACGTTCTAATTAATTAATTAGACCAATTCCCATTTGATTCATATATTAGTAGTGCTATGAATAATTTTATTATTGTTCGATGCTTTCTGCTTTCCCCAAAGAAAATCTTCAATGAAGGGATTTGCAAACAAAACTTATTATAATATTGATAAAACTATAAGGAGAAAAAATATGTCTCTCAAAGGAACTAAAACGGAACAAAATCTAAAGGATGCTTTTGCTGGTGAGTCTCAGGCTAATCGTCGTTACCTTTACTTTGCGGCAAAGGCCGATGTTGAAGGATATAACGATGTTGCAACGGTATTCCGTTCAACGGCTGAGGGTGAAACAGGTCATGCGCATGGCCATCTTGAGTATCTTGAAGAAACAGGTGATCCGGCAACTGGTCTGCCTTTTGGCCCAACGGCTGAAAACCTGAAAACAGCGGTTGCTGGTGAAACACATGAATATACTGATATGTATCCTGGAATGACTAAGGAAGCACGTGAAGAAGGTTTTGACGAGATTGCTGACTGGTTTGAAACATTGGGTAAAGCGGAGCGTTCACATGCGAATCGTTTCCAGAAAGCACTCGATAATTTAGACGACTAAAACATTCTTTGAATGATTGTGCACCTCACTCCAGCAACATGGAGTGAGGTATCGTTTCTAGGGATTTTTGCATGAGTGTATGGCGAGAAAAAAATAAAAGTCATTTAATACGTCATATCCTCTTGCAAAGGTCTCTTCTAATAAGGTTGAAATAATATGGCAATTCGCGAAGGCAATCTGGAAGCGCCGACCAGACACCCACTCGATTGGAAAAATCCTGATTTTTATAACGAGGACTCGCTCAATAAGGAATTAGAACGTGTTTTTGATATCTGCCATGGCTGCCGCCGTTGTGTCAGCCTCTGTGATTCCTTTCCTACCTTATTTGATCTCGTTGACGAGTCTGACACTTTTGAGGTCGATGGCGTTGATAAGAAAGACTATGTCAAAGTGGTTGATCAATGCTACCTCTGCGACCTTTGTTATATGACAAAGTGCCCTTACACACCGCCGCATGAGTGGAATCTCGATTTCCCTCACCTGATGCTGCGCGCCAAGGCAGTCAAGCTCAAAAAAGGCGAAATAAAAACGCGTGACAAAATATTATCGGCAACCGATAAAGTGGGTCAATTAGCAGGTATTCCTGTGGTTTCCAGTATCGTTAACGCCGCTAACGAAAATACGCTGGCGCGCAAGGCAATCCAGAAAATACTGGGTGTACACCCGGAAGCCACCCTGCCAAAATATCATAGCAAAACAGGACGCAAACGTATCAGCAATGATATGGATAAAGTTAGTGAGGCAAAACCAGCCGGCAGAACCACGGGTAAAGTGGCTATTTTCGCGACTTGTTATGGCAATCGTAATGAGCCGCATTTACTTGAGGATTTAAGCAAGGTTTTAAATCATAACCAAATTCCGCTAACACTGGTCGATAAGGAAGTCTGTTGTGGAATGCCTAAGCTAGAGCTGGGTGATTTAAAGGCGGTTGAGCACGCTAAAAATATTAATATCCCCGAGATGATTAAAAAGATTAACGCTGGCTGGGATATTATCGCACCTGTTCCTTCCTGTGTGTTGATGTTCAAGCAGGAATTGCCGCTGATGTTTCCCGATGATGCGGATGTGATTAAAGTGCAGCAACATATTTTTGATCCGTTTGAATATTTAATGTTGCGCCATAAGGAAGAATTGCTAAAGACTGATTTCAAGAAATCACTGGGCTCGATTGCCTACCACGCTGCCTGTCATTTACGCGTTCAAAATATGGGTTATAAAACCAAAGAACTGCTGGAACTGATTCAGGATACTGCAATTACCACCATCGAGCGCTGCTCAGGGCATGACGGAACCTATGCGGTGAAACAGGAATTCCATGAGAAATCGATGAAAATATGTCGCCCAGTCATCACACGTGTACAAAAAGCCGAGTCTGATTATTACAGTAGTGATTGTCCGATGGCAGGACATCAGATTGCCAACGGCATGAAAGATGACTCGGAACCACATCACCCATTAACATTATTGCGCATGGCATACGGACTTTAGGATAAACAATGGCAAATAAATTAACGCGACAGGATTTACTTTCACTTGAGCAATATTCAGAAAAGCGTGGTGATATACGATCCGCAACCATGGCTCATAAGAAGAGCAGAAACTTACCCATTGGCCCGAATGTTACTCTCTATTTTGAAGATCAGAAAACGGTTCATTACCAGATTCAGGAAATGCTACGCGCCGAAAAAATATTTGATGCAGCAGGCATACAAGAAGAACTTGATACTTATAACCCGTTAATTCCAGATGGAACAAACTGGAAAGGTACCATGATGATCGAGTATACCGATGTTAATGAGCGTGTCGCGGCACTCGCAAAACTGATTGGCATCGATCGTCAGACCTGGGTGCAGGTGGAAGGTTTTGATAAGGTATTTGCGATTTCAAATGAAGACCTGGAACGTGAAACTGAAGACAAAACCTCGGCGGTACACTTTCTGCGTTTTGAATTAGCAGCAGATATGATTGAAGCTGCCAAACAGGGTGCTGCCATTAATGTCGGTATCGACCATGATAACTATACGCACTCAAACTCACCCGTTGCAGAGAATTTTCGCCAGGCATTGGTGGATGATCTGAGCTGAAAACCGGGTTAAATTTAACTTCAAAAATCATATGGCACCCCCCCTGGTTTTTTAATGAGCTTGCCGTTTTGTTGTTTAAAACGGACAGCTCCATTTTTAGAGCGCAAGCGTTAGTATCAGTTTGCCAAGCAATTTAAAATACTGAACCTTTCATTAGCCAACTAATCTATCAATAATGGTTATTCATGCATGCGCGCTAGTCTGAATTAGTTGATGGGATATTTTTATTACGTATTCTTCCTTTTCAAGATCTTTGTAACTTATAGAAACAAGGGGGATTGATCATGGCAAAAATATTTTCTAAATCTATCTTGCTAGCGCTTTTTGTAAATACTTTTATTCTTGGCACTTCTTTCATTCACGCTGAAGATAATGATGTGCTGAATGCATCTGTCACAGCGGTAATAACAACAGTTTTAATGGAGAGTGATGATAATGCACCCGTCGCCGCTAAAAATTGGTGGCAGCAAAGAATAGACAACGCCCCTCTTCACCCTGATTCTGTTAAGCAGATTGCAACACTTGTGGGATTGGGTGGTTTTGGTCAGGGAAGAATGCAGATAGACTTTTCAATCAAAGTAAATGAATCAAAAAATACTGATACTAAGGTTCCATTTACTACGCTTCCTGGAGAGGGTCTTTACTTACCTGATTCAGATCCTGTGAGTAGCCTTATTCCCATTCCAGCCGAAGCGAGTATCGAAGGTTCCGCTGATATGACATGCGATACTAGCAATGATTGCCATTATATTGCCAAGCAAGGAAATATTCTTTATGAGGTTTACCGGGCAAATTTAAACAATGGTGAATTACAGGGAAAAAGTTTAGCTATTTGGGATTTAAGTAAAGAACTACCTGCTACAGGTCGAGGAGAGCACTGTACCAGTGCAGATGCGGCAGGTTTTCCAATACAGCCTTTACTGTGGAACGCGGATGAGATTCAGGCGTCCTTATCAAAAGATTCAAGCGGTAATGGAGACTTGGGTCACGCCATTCGCTTTATTTTACCCAATGACCGAATGGCGAGTGATAGCAATCTTGGCGGTGTCAGTGGTCGTCTCTATGTTAGACCAGCCAGCCATGCTGGTGGACCAAGAGGGCCAAAAGATTCGGTTGCTTACGGGGCAAGACTTAAACTCAGAGCGGACTTTCCCATGGGTGGCTATAACGTGGCTACCAAAGTTGTCATCAATACCATGAAACGATATGGCATAGCGCTGGCAGATGGAGGCATCATTGCATTAACCGCTGAGTCTGATTTATACACCCAAACAAAGTGGTCAAACCTTGGCATAAACTCAAGAGTATTTGATTCAACAGCTGGAGCCGCCGCAATTAATGTGGAGGACTTTGTCGTTATTGATACGGGTCCACGAATCGCAGAAACTTATGATTGTGTTAGGAATTAAAAGCCTCATTGGCACCCCCCCTGGTTTTTTGCATCAGCCGTTTGGTTGTTTAAAATGGACAGCTCAGTTATTAGTGTGAAACCGTTAGCATCAGCCTGTTTGAACAATGCTAATTAATTAAATCTTTCGCCTTGGTTACACTCTCAGCACCAACGGTTATTTCTTTGCCAGCCGGGATGGTAATGCCGGGCGTTGTCAAAGTACCTCCATAAACTTTTGCTTTTTCTTCAAGCAAGGCACCCAAAAATCTTCCTTTATAATCTTTTACACCATTTGCTGTGCCAATCCGTATCGGCTTATTATCTGGGCGATAATCCATCATGATGCTGGCAAAAGCAGCACTTTGTTTCTGAAAATAGGAAAACTGATAGGGACCGTGAATCAGGAAAACATCACTTTCAACCAGACTCCTGTATAAAACCAGATCATGCATTAACCATGAATTATCATCCACGCAGGAATACTCAACTTTGGCGCCATCATGTAGCTGCACGTTTTTGCCGAGGATGCTATAGCGCACTACGCAGTGTGCGCCAATGCGGCAGCCTTCTCCGATAACTGAACCTTCAATAATGGCAGTAGGATGTATGTCGGCATTTTTGGCAACCTTTTTCCAGGCAAGCGCTACGCGTTGATTTAAACTGATTTTCCTTCTGCTAAAAATACCGCGCAAGCCATTTAAAGGTGACTTTCTAATGTGTAAATTTAGCATTGAAAAAAGCGCAACCTGGTTGGCAAATAAATAATCATGATCGCAGCTGTAGGGCATCAAAAGTCCCAGCGGAGTGCTATTTATATCTGCTGATGTTAGCGAAAGTGGATAGTTAATTTTGGTAGTCAGCTCGGCAATGGCTACGTTTAGTGTTTCAATTGAATCACTTTGGCTACTTCCTTTTCTAATCGCTTTTACGGGCAGTAGAACGGAGCCATCTGTTTGTAAAAATGTGCTATGGCTATAATAGTCACGTACTGCCTGTTCGCTTAATTGTAATTTGAAATGAAGCTCACCGGCATTTCCTGAATAGCTTGCAAGAGCATCTTGCAAGGCTTGTAAACCCGCCTGATCAAACAACAAGTTGTCTGATAGTGCAATGTCCCAGTCATTATTTTTTTGATTTATTGAGGCAATCGCTGCTTGCTGAATGGTGTTTATATCTTGGCAGAGTAAGCGTCTTTTTTGGAGAGAATCACTGAGCCTTTTCTGCTTGAAGCTCATACCATTTGTGGCTTTAATTTACTGCGTTTGGTGATTTGCCATAGTCCGGTTGCGAAAATCAATAATGCGATCCATTGATAAAAGCCGATCCCAAAGTAGCTATCTGCGATCTGCTCGCGGAAGAACTCCAGAATAAAACGCAATACGCCATACAGGGAAAATACAATAAAGAGACGCTTGCCCTCAAATAGATTTTTCTCATGTAAATGCTGAATAAAATAGGCAATACCAAATAAGCCAATCGCCTCGATATATTGCACGGGTACGCGTGTTATACCATCACCAAAGTCTAGCCCCCAGGAAGATTCTTTACCGTAACAGCAATGCTGAAAAATACAACCTATCCTGCCAATTGCCATCATTGCAATCGCCCCGCGAGCAAAACCATCGCTGGTATCAAAATGGATTTTACTTATTTTTTTAAAGATCGCGACAAAAATAAAAGAAGCTAAAATACCGCCTGTTACGGTTTTAGGCGTTATTGGTGTTGACCATGCCAGCCCTTCAACCAAACCACCTGAGAAGAATGCAGGAATGGCAGAACCCACCAATGAACCGATAAAGGCAAACCCAAGTATTGAGATGCTTTGTTTGCCTGAGAGCGGCCATTTTTCAGAATCTTTACGAATAAACCAACCGCCTACTAGCATAGCCAGAATAATAAAGAGCTGATAAATCAAGCGGCTACCAGATGTGATAATCTCATGATGGTTGTGTAAATCAATTTCCATGTTCTAATTTCCTATTTGTCCTAATTGACCAGCACAGTAAATGAAAAAAGAAACAAAGATTGCCAGAAAGACCCATAAAACAGTCCAACATCCGCTTTTCTTTTTTTCTGGGTTATTAGGTGAATTAGTATAGTACTTACCTGCGTCTTTTAAAGTTGGTTTGGTTTTTTCCCAGGCATCATCATAATTGTCAGGTTTTACAGGGTAAAAAACCTCTTCACTAAATTCAACTGCATCATCAATATCTATGTACTTAAGAGAGGAGTCACACCTTAGACAGTTTCCTACATGATACGGGTTTATAGTATTGCACTTTTCACAAATTCGAGCTTTTTTCATATTCTGTGTATATTCCAAAATAGTTGCGCAGTAATAGTGATTTTAGGCACCAAGACATGCAACAAATACTGCCACAAAAAGCAACACCCCAATTGCAAGGGCACCTAGAAAAAGATACAGCAGTACAAGCAGTATTGATGTGACTATTGATCCTTTTTTCTCTGGCTGTGCATAAGGATTAGGCTGGCGATCAGCGGCTGTGTCACTATGTTCAATTGGATCTTTATCTGTCACTGTTTTTTCCCTTGAAAACATGGCTCAATTAAATGCGCATGATTTATTCGATTACTATTTTTATCTAATTCTAACTCATCCCAGCTTAACCAAGGCTTATCGTGATGCTCCCAGTGTAAACCATTATTAAAGAAGAAGACATTGTAACGCTGATCAGCATAGGTACAGATTGGCTCTTTTTCAATGGGTGGATGTTGCCCATAATTATGCAGGGCAGAAAACGCCCAGCCAAAATAGATTAACAAAAAATACAATATGAAATATTTAAAACCTGCAAACGCCAGAATAATAAAGAAGAAGAGAATGGCAACTTTTTGCACTGGAATTCGTGCTTTTATAGTCGCTACATCGCCAAGGCTTTGATCAAAAGGCTCGGGCTCGCGCATGGCGGCATTTAACTGGCGAATCCAGCCAAAATAGTAGGAACAAGCGCTGTAGCCCACACGCTTACCATCTTGCATAAACCAGGTGGTTGAAAAATCTTTTAGACCATTTTCATGGGTATGATGATTAAAGTGATGCACCCGATAACCATCAAAGGGTAGTCCCAGTAAAAGGCTATGAATGATATTGACTGCAATGGGATAATTTTTTCTTGCATGCACACATTCATGAAAATAAATATGAATGCTAAAACTAAGTAAGACACTGGCAACCAGCATAAAAAGCAGGGATAGAAAAAGATTGCTTTCAAAAATAGCGGAAATAAAAAAGAATACTTCAAGCGCTGGAAATATCGTTAGTTTCCACGGAAATGCTTTCTTAGGGAGCATTGGATTTGACTCTTCAAGCATTTTTATCAATCGCCTGAAATGCACTTATTAAATCAGCCATAAGATCATTCTCATTTTCCAAGCCAAAACATAATCTCACTAATGCCGTATTTATACCCATACTAACTTTTTCTGACTCGCAAAGCGATGCATGGCTACCAGACCATGGCTGCGCCACCATTGAGCTAATACATGCCATCCCCGTGCCTGTATCAAACAGTTTAAGCGACTGTTTGAATTGCTCATACGCCTGCTGGTATTTATCACTAAATTCAAAAAAGAGAATGCCACCATACTCTCTTAATTGATCCTCACTGGTTTCGGGAAAATAAACCTGCTTAACTTCTTTCCTTTCCAATAGAAAACTATAAAGAACTTTTGTGATACGAACATGTTCACGCATACGAATTGGAAAGGTATGCAGGCTACGCCGCAATAGCCAAGCGCTGTTTGGGTCTAAAATGGCGCCAGAATAAAAGCGGGTTTGTAGTAGTTGCTCAGCCAGAGCCTCATCATCCACAGCAATAAAGCCACCCATAACATCACTATGCCCGGAAATATATTTGGTCGCACTTGCCAGTGAAATATGTGCGCCGCACTGTAATGGGTTTTGAAATAAAGCGGTCGCCCAGGTGTTATCAACCACAACGAGTGCCTTGTCATTTTTAGCGGCAGTTATATCAGCAACTTCACTAATTGGAATAGTTTTTAAAAACGGATTGGTCGGTGTTTCAAAAAGCACCATAGACACATCATCAGGAATTTGACTGCGCTGCTTTGCATCCGATAAATCCATAATGCTAAGCCTCACACCAAACTGATCGGCAAAACGCTGAAAAAGTTTATAGCTACAACCATAAATATATTGGTTGATAACAAGATGGTCACCCGGTCTAAGTTGCTGCAATACCAGCATAATGGCAGACATGCCTGTGGTGGTGCTTATGGCGAATCTGGATTGCTCCAGTATCGCCAAAGCACCTTCAAGCTCAACACTATTTGGATTGCTTTTACGCGTGTAGAAATACGGTGAATCTGCATTAAAAGCACTGTTTTGATAAATAGGCGTGGCTACCGGATGCGTTTCTGCATTATCAATTCGGTGGTGAAGTGCCTGAGTTTCTGGATGTTTGCTGGTCATATTTTTTATTTGTCGATGTTTGTTTATTTAAATCCTGGCAGCTATTAGACCGATAAAACACAATATCTTCAATCGAAAGTACAACCATTTCATGTTTTAATGCAAAGCTTACGATTTCACGTAACTTCGCCATGCTTCCATCCGGATTGGTTAACTCACAAAGTACCCCAGAAGGAGGCAACCCTGCAAGCTTCATTAAATCAACTGTCCCTTCAGTGTGCCCCCTACGCTTTAGCACTCCATCCGAATGTGCTTTTAGAGGAAAAACATGACCCGGACTACACAGATCTTCTGGCTTACAATTAGGGGCTGCTGCGGTTTTAATTGTTGTCAAGCGATCCAATGCTGAAACTCCGGTTGTTACATTTTCTCTTGCTTCAATGGATAAGGTAAAAGCGGTGCTAAAGCGGCTTTTATTGTTTGATACCATTTGAGGTAGTTTGAGTGAGTTAATTTTTTCTTCGGTTAAACAAAGGCAAATAATTCCGCTGCACTCGCGAATCAGTAACGCCATTTGCTGTTCATTTAAATGCTCAGTTGAAAAGATCAGATCACCTTCGTTTTCACGATCTTCATCGTCAACAAGCAAAACACCCTGACCAGATTGTAAGGCAGAAATTGCCTTGTCGATGCGACTTCGTGAGTCGCCAAAAATAGATAGTAATGACTGATTCATGTGAATTTCTCCTGTAGTACATGAATCAGGGCACGCAGGAACGCGCAACTAACTACTCATATAATGAGTAGTTAGTTGCGTACAAGACAAGCACGCAATAACCTTGCATGGGTTGCCATTTCTCTCCCATCCGGACTATAACCGTCGGCTCTGGCATCTCACCAGATCTGCTGACCCTATTGAATATTACTTAAGGAACCTCTGATCAAGTCCAATATTTTTAAGCTTGCTAAAACAGCCGCTCTTTTCCACGAAGATCGTTGCAATAGAACAACTATTACGACTCACTGCCTAAAAAATAGCGACAGTTTTCTCTTCACTTAATTCTTATCGACTTAATCAGCGCTTCCTTGATAGGCGCTCGCGGGCTGTTTTCAAAATTTATCTATGAAAAATACCGCCGGTGGGGAATTTCGCCCCGCCCTGAGAATAAAAAATATTTACGGATAAACCGCAGATCCATCTTATAAGGAAACTCAGATTAAGTCGATGCAAAAAAGTGGGGGGGGGGG
>Ga0209633_10004902_pt1 | contig 11913 bp, 11 predicted proteins | sample Cruoilmetagenom1_FD_187290 | JGI IMG/M metagenome (GOLD analysis project Ga0209633, IMG submission 187290) | Oil polluted marine microbial communities from Coal Oil Point, Santa Barbara, California, USA - Sample 1 (SPAdes) (version 2) | ecosystem: Environmental > Aquatic > Marine > Oil seeps ... | reverse complement strand
AAGAGTCGGCTACGAGGGGTAATCCTTTAACGATATCCCCGTAACGCACATTCTTCGGAAACCGGACAGTATTCTTTGTATACAGCTTACCGATCAGGGGAATACGCTCGAATCGTAATGTGAAACTGGCGTCATAATTAAGCCAGCCGGCAGGCGCGGAAAGACCACAGCCGTATTGTACATAGAGATTATTCACGGTAACGAACTCTCACCGCGCAAGCAATAGTGGTGATTGCACTATTCCATTCCGCAGTATTGTCACTTTTGTCTTGTATTTGTTGTGTTTCTGAAACGCATAGATAATCAAGCTCTCGAACTGTATCGCCTAGTTTCGAAATTCCGCACTGTATCGCTTGCTAGTCCAATCATGCCACCGACCAATGCAAACAAGGTAAACCATAGCCCGTATGAAAAAGTATCAAAGACCGTACGTCCCATTAATCCTAGGATGATGAATGCGAGAGCTATTTGCAGTACATCTGGTGGCTTGCTTTTCCACGTTTGTATCACAGATCTACCAACTAACAAAATGAATGATATGAACAGAAGTAGACCTGGCGCCCCAAAACAGACAAGTATGTCGAGCAATTCGCTGTGAAAATCATCATAGATTGTATCCTTTGCTAAATTTGGGTAATCACGCTGCAGCATCACCTTAAGTGGATATGGTGTCGGACCAATGCCAAGCGGATACTGGATGACACTTCTAAGTGCGTAGTGTGCCCATGAAAATCGTAGATAGATTGAGGCATCAACATCACAAGTCGCATAAGCTAAATGCTGACAAAATTCGGTTTTCCAGCTGTTCTGTGTGATCCAGGAGTTATGTGACTCATACTGAAGTGCTTGAGAGATGCTGTCGTCAAATTTTATCAGACGTTGGCTGCTTGCTGTAAACACTATGTAAAATAGAGCAACAATAAGTACACCTAGAAATGCTTTTGCCGCCCACGAACGCTTTAGGAATGCATAAAAATTAAACATTCGACACCGTATTGGGCGATAAAAACAAGTGCGCTACTACTGATAGCTAATGAGATCCACGCTGCCCGATTGTCTAGACTTGCCAATATCAACAACGACATAGCAAAAACTACGAGACTGATTGCGCGACAATATTTATTTTTTCTATGAGTAAATAAACCAGCCAAGGATAACAACAAGAGAATACTTGTAACTATTGATAAATACCTGACGCCAATACGTGGAGCGAGCCTGAATAGAGCGACGGTCGCATAATCTCCATCACCATAGGAGTACAGCAGATCAATGACATATAATATTAAATGCAGCGAAAGCGTACCGATAAGTATGAGTAAAATAGTGTCTGGCGCAAGCCTACCGCTTGCACGAGACATTACGTTATGAAAAACCCAAAAACATGCGAATCCGCCAAGATACTTCGTCAGATGCCAGTCAAGATCAAAAGTACCATTACTAAAGAATACGTAGACGGATGACAACACACACAATATGCTTATGGGTACTAGCGGTAACATAGGTACGCGCCCGCCATGACGTACCCCAGCTATCGCTATCAATGTCGCGCAGCCTGCCACCACCATGCCTGCGGTCTCCATGGTAGGCGTTAGCAATAAAGCCAAAGCCAGACCACTTCCGGCTACGGCAGTTGCCAGTAATACCCGCTCGCTTGTGATAGCTCAAAAATTAGCTAAATCTTCCAATTTCGGGACTTCCAGTTCCCGGTCTAATCATTAACCGTAATCTCACTTGCGCTTTTTAATTGTTTATCTGATAGCTCATGCACGCGCCCTGATTCGATAAGCAAGCGGCGCTGGAAGCGCGCAGCGACTTCAGGTCTATGTGTAATAGCAATAAGTGTGCGGTTGGTCCATAGTGCCAGCAATTCATCGACCAACGCCAATTCAGTCTTAAGATCAAGCGCACTGGTGGCTTCGTCCAGTAACAAGATCTCTCGACCTAAGTAAAAGGCCCGTGCCACCGCCACTCGCTGACGCTGCCCCCCGGAAAGCCGGGCACCGCGATCGCCGAGCATAGTGTCCAGGCCTTCGGGCAAGCTGTTGAGCAGTTCATACAGGTGTGCTTGTCGTAGTGCGGCAATCACCCGGTTGTCATCGATTTCGCTATCATGCACACCTAAAGCGACATTGCGCCTTAAACTGTCATCCAAAAGAAACACCTGCTGTGGTAAATAGGCGACACGGCGGGCAAGCCCGCCGGCCAAGTCCTGGCCATTTTTACCGATAACACGTATTTTTCCTGCGTCAGGTGACAACAATCCCAGCAGCAGATCCATGAGCGTGGTTTTGCCTGAACCGGATTGCCCGAATAATACTACAGATTCACCGGTTGTAATGTGCAGGTTTACATCACGCAGAACCCACTCGCTGTCGGGACTGTAACGGAAAGCAAGGCCTTCCACCTCGATGGCCGAGAAAGCGTCTTTGGCAATCTGCGCGCCTGATGGCTTATAATCAGCAGGTTGAGCCAGTTCGCCCCTGTCCTTGGCCAGCTGGGCAACGACCTCACTATAAAAACGCAGGTTGGTAGTCAGTGCCGAAACATTACTAACTGTGGGGGCTAACCGGATCGCTCCCGCCGCGAACACGCCAAAAACCGGTAACAGGGCAAGGGGATCCTCCCCTAGCGTCAATACAAGTGCTGTCATCCCGACTGCAAAGACCACCATTAACAACTCCACCAAGTAACGCGGCGTCTGATTAAGTGTGTTCATCAGGCTAAGATCACGCGCGATCTGATCTGAGTGGTCCCGTATGCGCTGATTAAAAAATTCTTCTCCGTTTAGGGCACGTATCTCTTTGAAACCGTCCATGGCATTACGTACATCGGTTACCAACTCGGAACTCAAATCACGAAATCGTATACCAAGCGCATGGAGGCGAGATCGCACACCGCGGTCATAACCCACACCCATAGCGATCAACAATCCACTGAAGAGTAGCAACGCACGCCAATCGACCAGGGCAAAGAATACAAGAATTGCCGACGCGACCAAGCCGTCTGCAACCAACTTAAGAAGTGGCACCAATAATACGCGAGAGAACTGCGGCGTCCAAACGGTGATGGCGTTGATGTACTCTGAACTGTTGCGTGCCGCCCAACGCAAATAAGGTAAGTGTTGGTATCCAAACAGCAACTCGGCCTTCATCTGGGCCTCAATGCGACTGGCGGTGCGATGATTCAGATAATTGATGGAAATGCCGACAAGCGTCTTTGCAAAAAACGCAATCAACAACACAATGCCAAGTAAGGGCAGATTACCATGCAGAGGGCCAAGGCCGGGTAAACGCGACAATTCCAGTGCCGGCTGTGCTCCCGCCAGCACAGAGACATACTGCCCAAGCAATCCCAGTCCCAATAAATCAAGCAATATTGATATCAAGAACAACGCTATCAACCCCCACAGGTGCTGACGGTATGGGCGCAATAACATAAAAATGTTGCGTAATGTGGAATGCATAGAGGGCTTCTGCTTAAAACGTTCTATTACTGACTGTATGGTCTTCTAGCTTTCCGGCAGTATCGAAGACGTATTTTTTCCACCTAGCGTCACCAAACAGCCCAGACTGTCACTTGGATCAGGGAACAGAACAATCACAACGTATATTTCTTCGGGGAAAAATAGTGGAGATTGGACCCAATCCACTCGACCGTACGAACAAGCCCCTCGTGGAAGTCAACGCGACTCTCCCAATCGGCAAGGGACTTAATCTTTTTTGTGTCGGCTAGAAGGCGATTCACTTCGCTTTTCTCCGGCCTGACTCGCTCGTGTTCGCACCGAATGGGAACCTTGCGTTTGGTGATTTCCATCAACATGGTCACGGTCTTCTCAATGGACCACTCTTTGCCGCTGCCTATATTGACGACTTCACCTTCCGCCTCCGGGCACAAGGCCAGTGCGATCATGCCGTCAGCCGTGTCTTGTACGTAATTAAAATCCCTGGTCGGATCCAAGGCACCCAGCTGTAACTCTTCACAACCGGATAACAACTGGCTGGCAATGGTGGGGATTACCGCCCGGGCTGTCTGCCGTGGTCCATAGGTATTGAACGGTCGAGCGGTTACAACCGGAAGCTCAAAAGACAGATAGAAACTCTCAGCCAGTTTATCCGCTCCAATCTTACTTGCCGAATATGGAGACTGCCCTACCAACGGATGCTGCTCATCGATGGGCACATACTGTGCTGAGCCGTAAACCTCGGAAGTCGATACGTGAATCAACCGCCGTAGCGAACCTGACTCTCGACAGGCCTGCAGCACATTCAACGCACCGGTTACATTGGTGTCTACATAGGACCGGGCAGCATGATAACTATATGGAATCGCAATCAGGCTTGAGAGATGGAATACATAGTCACACCCGGTACATGCCTCACGCACCCGCTCAGCGTCGCGGATGTCACCTGATAACACTTCTATGGAGCCAATAACCGACTGCGGAACATCCGAAAGCCATCCGATTTGATTCCAAGAGTTATAGTAGGTAAATGCGCGAACATTGGCTCCTTCGTTTACCAACTGCTCTACCAGATGACTTCCTATAAATCCATCCGCACCAGTTACTAAGACACGAGCCCCATTCATAGTTTCAGCCACTGGTGTGCTCCCAATATCTCACTGTTTCCCGTGCCTTCTGAAGATCGGCCGGTGTGCCGATATCGGTCCAATATTCATGGATCGGAAAAACGGCGACTTCCTTCTTATTTTGAATACATTGCTCGATAAGATCCGTCATATTGAAAAAGGTCTCTCTTGGTATCGTTGCAATGAGTTTCGGCTCGACGACATAGATCCCTGCGTTGCACAAAAAGTGTTGCGCTGGTTTTTCTTCCAATCTCGTCGCGCTAACACCTTGTGTATGCAGCACCCCATAAGGGATCTCTATACGGTGGTCGATTGCGGCCACGGTCATAACCGCTTGATGCTCTCGATGATAATTGAACAAATGCCGATAATCTGAATTAGTCAGGACATCCCCGTTGATCACCATTAAAGGACCTGTCGGTGGTTCGGGAAGCAGCGATAACGCCCCGGCTGTCCCAAGCTTCTTCTCTTCTCTCAAATAGTCAATAGAAATATCCATATTATTCCCATCGCCGAAATGATCTTCGATCATATGGCTCAGGTAATTAACCGCGATATAAACCTTATGGATCCCAGCCTTTGCTAACCGCCGCACCTGACTCTCAATCAGCGGCATACCACCGACATCCACCATCGGCTTTGGTAATTTCTCAGTCAGGGGGAGTAATCGACGTCCCTCGCCACCAGCCATGATCACTGCGGCACAAAAACCCTCCCCTCCACCACTGGTCTTGTCGGAAACCAGATCGCTGATGTGCACAACCCGCTTGAGCCGGCCCTGTACATCGAGCAGGGGCAATGCCTCCAGACCACGATCATATAACAGATCAAGCAGATAACTATCTGCCATGCTCGCCTCTCCAACGATAGGATCGCTGTTCATCGCGGTTGTTACCGGGTCTTCCATACCATAACCCGCAAGCAGAGCGCGCCGAATATCGCCATCGGTAATGGTGCCCAGCAATCGACCCTCGTCATTGACAATCACGGCGATCGCCTTTCTAGACTGCTCAATCATGCGGACAGCATCACGCAGAACCGCATCAGCTGATAAGGAAACATCATTCACCGATACCACTCCCCATTTACTTCCCCTTTGAGCATCATGCGCTTGCGCAACAACGCCTGATCCAAAGAAACACTGGCAAGCTCATTTGCAATCTTTTTTCCCGCATCTCCTATGCCGTACGGATTCTCACTTTCCTGGCACTGTTTCCGAAAAGTTGTGTCGAATAAGCAGGATTTAATAGCTTCCTGAATAGATTCAGAATCATAATCCGCGTCAAGCACATTGTTGCCACGTAAACGGCCATCCTGGCGCGAACCGATATTTACAGTCGGACACCCAAAAACAGGGGTCTCTTTAATACCAGACGACGAATTTCCGACACAGGCCACCCGATACCCAGCCCCACGGGCCAATGCCAGCACACCGTGATAAACATATCGACCAAGTGATTGATGGACTTGAATATTCTCCAACTGACGAGCACTAAACCTATCAAGCTCCTTTATGATCGCACGACCGCCTGCGTCATTGTTTGGATATGTAATGATCACCTGAATATCACTCTGTGCAAGTTGTTCCAGTGCCTCCAATGAAGATCCGATCTGGTCGGCAGCCTGATCAAACTCCGTAGTCACTGAATGCTGAGTAAAAAGTACGACGGGTTTTGACAGATCCAGCCCGAGTCGCTCACTAATTTCATCAGCACTCGCAAATCGCCCCTCTGAAATTAAATCAATCGCTGGAAATCCAACGGTATGCGCACGCCACCGTTCTTCACCCATCGCCAGAATGCGATTGGTCGCCTGCTCGTTTGTGGTGAAGTGCAAGTGCGATAGCTTTGTCATCGCGTGGCGAACAGAATCGTCGAGGGCGCCTCCCTCCGTCAAATCACCACCCTCTATATGCGCTGTAGGAATATTCATCTGAGTTGATGCGATAACTGCAGCAAGCCCCTCGAAACGATCCGCATAGACTACCATAACGTCAGGTTGGATCTCCGCCAGCACCTTGCTGATTGAGAGGATTCCCGAACCGATGGCCTGGGCAGTAGCAAACAGTGATCCGGCATCCATTTCTATTTTTATTTCAGCATCAATACGAAATCCGTCCGTTCGGATTTCGTCCAGTGTATTGCCAAAATTGCTATCAAGATGTGCTCCTGACACTAATAAACGGTAGTCAAGTTCAGGATGCGCGTCTACAGCGCGTAGAATCGGATACTGCAGACCATATTCCGCCCGGTTGCCGGTGAATATGGCTATAGTTCGTTTACCCATGATTTTGCTCTGTTTCTAACTTCCTATAACCCAAAAGAGTTTTGATACCGTCTGATAAATCCGTCGTGGGCGCCCACCCCCAGGTTGCCCGCGTGGTTTCAATATCAAGCACCACACATGAATTCCGCTCCGACGGATGTGTTGCGAGTACTTGCCGGTCTGGAAATCCCGCCAGCTTGCACGTCAACTGGGCCAGCTCACCGATTGATATACCGGTGCCGGTACCAACGTTATATATACCACGGATATTGGAGCCCTCCATTTCTGTGGCTGCGATACTGGCAATTGCCTTCGCTGCATCCTCTATCCACAAGAAATCACGCACAGGTCCGGTATCCCGGACTTTTATCGGCCCCTCCTGATCCAACTGTTGAAGAATGGTGGAAACAACGTTGCTGGAAGCCATGCCCGGTCCATAGAGATTTGCGAGCCTTACCACGATACCGGAACCGGTGGCCAGGATACTTTTTTCACCATGGATTTTTACTCGTGTATAGGTGTCGTTAATCACCACGCTAGCGCCAGGTTTTCGCGGTGCGGTGTGCGTGTCCCCATAGAGTACCGATGATGATGCATAGATTACCCTCTCCCAGTCCCTTGCAAGTAGAGTTGCAAGTGTACTCTCGGCAGCACGCTCGTAGGCCGCACCACTAGCCTCGGCACTGGAGCGATCCCGTTCCTCTGCAAGGTGAATCAGCACGTCACCCTCAGGTATATCGGTATAATTTCTAACCTGGACACAGCCGGGACAGGGCCGGCGAGCAACCGGTACAACGGAAATATTGGCTTGCGCACATGCTTCTACGACAAAACCGCCGAGAAAACCCGATGCACCTGTCACGACCACACGCACCATTAATTCCGGCCTTATTCCTGCCCCGCCAACCCGAGCTTGCGCTCCATTAAAAACTTGATCAGCAGGAAATCCAATTCGCTATCAATATCCAGCGCCTTTTCCTCAGGCACCTCATATCCCTCGGCATGTCCATCCAACAAGTGATTGGCGCTACGCAGAAAATCAGTATCCATAACATAAACCCCGGCAATGTGCTCGAATACCGACGGCGCCTTTTGTCGTGAAAGCACTGTAGGACCACAACTCTTACTCATTCTTAGCGCCCCAGTGTCATCTGGTTCCACCAAATTAAAATATGGATTCCGACGTGCTTTGGCTACTGTAAATACGGCATCGACACCACGTTTATGATCTTCACGAAAACGGCTTATGGTATTCGAAACATCATATTGGTCAAGCAGGGGATTGGTGCAATCTATATCAACATATAATTCGAAGCTCTCGCCATAATATTCTTCACAAGCCGCGAGTGCGTGTTGCCAAACCTGGAACTTACCGGTATCTGATCGCGCCAGCGCAGCGGGGCGAAGAAACGGTACTTCGGCTCCGGCAACGCGAGCAACGTCCGCAATATCTTGAGAATCAGTGCTTACAACAACCCGATCTATCTCAGGGGTCTTCCGCGCCTTTTCTATCGCCCACGTAATAACCGGCTTACCCAACAGGGTGCGGATATTCTTCCCGGGTACGCCCTTACTGCCTCCCCGGGCGGCAATTACACACAAGACCGTCATGAAGTTAAATTTTTTATCGGATTAGTCACAGGAATAACAACCGCATTGCATATCAAAGTCTGAATTCTTCAATATCCTCGGGCTGAACATGTACATCTGCAGGAATATCACGCGTAGCCTTCCGCCCGATCACTTCCTCGTATCGCTCAGCCAAAATCTTTCCGGTACCTGGACGTTTTACCCAAATATTATTTTTGTTAAACTCCTCACCGGCCGCAATAGGTTTAATAGTAACGACCGTTGCATAGGCAAAATCGATAGTAGGCTGCTCCTCTGCAACAGGTCCCTTTGTTCCTCCGCGTTCTAGTTTAAGTATTTGACTACCTTTAATTAGTTCACTACAAGCTTCTGGATCCATGGAACATATGATATCCGGTCCTTGGCGATCCATGCTGTCAGTAAAGTGCCTTTCAAGTATACATGCGCCAAGCGCCACCGCACCAAAACAGGCAAGGTTGTCTGTAGTATGATCCGATAGCCCAACGACCGCTCTCGGAAAGGCTTCCGCGAGTTCCACCATAGCGCCTAAGCGTACAAGATGCGGAGGTGTTGGATATAAATTGGTAGTATGAAGTAACGCATAAGGAACCCCATAATGCTCGATGATTTCCACTGCTTTTGCTACGCTCTTAATGGTATTCATCCCGGTACTTAATATAATAGGTTTACCGAAACTTGCTATATGTTTTATCAATGGATAATTATTGCATTCCCCTGAGCCAATTTTGTAAGCAGGAATATCCATGCCTCGAAGCCGATCGGCTGCGGCACGCGAGAAAGGTGTACTAATAAATATCATACCCTTTGCTTCTACGTGCTCTTTCAATTGACGCTCATCTTCCTCGGATAGTGCACATTGAGCCATTATTTCATAAATTGAAATATCAGCATTTCCGGGTATCACCTCCTTCGCGGCGCTACTCATCTCGTCTTCTACAATATGAGTTTGGTGCTTTATTACCTCTACACCAGCCTTCGCAGCGGCATTTACCATTTCAAAGGCTATTTCTAAAGAACCTCCATGATTAATGCCAATCTCTGCGATCACAAGCGGTCGCTGATCGGGTCCAACCCGCCTCCCGGCAATATCTATAGTACCCATTCCAATTTCCTCTAAATAATCAACTAAGGTATTTATTCTTGTATCAATTCCATTTTTTATCGTTGATGGTCCTTCGTATTATACTATCTAATATAGATAGCATAATTCAGATAACGGTTGTCTACAGTTGTTAATTCTAATATAGACTGAAATGATTATATAAAAACGCCATCTTCACTCGCTGTAGTATTCTCTTGGTATTCGCCATAAATTCTGCTGTTGGTTCTTTGGAATTTGCACGCTGCGTTAAATGTAAGCAGTATAGAACATCAGTTTCTATTGTTAATACCCCCCCTGCATCGGCACCATATCTTTGAAATACTCAATGGTCTTAACGAGCCCGGGCTCCAAAGATATTGTCGGCTCCCACTGGAGCTTCTCTCGAGCAAGCCCGATATCTGGTTGCCGCTGAGTAGGATCGTCGCTGGGCAATGCCTTCAATACCATTTTTGAATTTGAACCAGTAAGGGAGATTACTTTCTCGGCGAGCTCTCGAATAGTGAACTCACTAGGATTGCCTAGATTGACGGGACCGGTAAACTCGTCATCGCTATCCATAAGTCTCACAAATGCCTCTACCATATCATCAACATAACAAAACGCGCGTGTCTGACTACCGTTACCATAGAGAGTGATAGGTTCGACTTTTAACGCTTGCATAATGAAATTCGATACCACGCGCCCATCGTTGGGATGCATCCTGGGGCCATAGGTATTGAAAATCCGCGCAACCTTGATACGAAGACCGTGCTGGCGATAATAATCAAAGAACAGAGTCTCCGCGCAACGCTTTCCCTCATCGTAACAGGAACGCAGCCCAATTGGATTTACATGGCCCCAATAATCTTCACTTTGTGGATGCACCTGGGGATCACCATAGACCTCACTGGTTGATGCCTGAAAGATCTTGGCCTTTACCCGTTTAGCGAGGCCAAGCATATTGATTGCGCCATGGACACTTGTTTTTGTTGTCTGTACGGGGTCGTACTGGTAATGGATGGGAGAAGCCGGGCAGGCCAAATTATAAATCTCATCAACCTCTATATAGAGCGGGAAAGTGATATCATGACGCAAAAGCTCAAAATGTGGATTTTTAAGAAGATGAAGAATATTATCCTTGGTACCAGTAAAGAAATTATCTACACACACAACGTCATGACCGTCATTGATCAAGCGTTCGCATAAATGTGAACCAAGAAATCCTGCGCCGCCCGTTACTAGCACGCGTTTTCTATTTGCTATTTTCATTGTTTTGATTACCCGTGATCAATTTACGGAATTTTTAGAGTTGTACTTACCATAACGGGAAAGAAAGTCCCGATAGGCCATTGTTAGCCCTTCTCTTATATCTGTTTCAGGCTGCCAACCAAGGGCCTTTAAGCGAGATACGTCAAGTAATTTCCGAGGAGTTCCGTCCGGTTTGGTAGTGTCGAAAACAAGTTCCCCATCGAAGCCAACTACCTCTGCGACCAGTTCGGCAAGGCCACGGATAGTATAATCTTCTCCTACACCAATATTGATCAACTCGCCAACCTCGGTTGCATCGTGTCTCTCCATTAAAAAAAGGCATGCATCTGCCAGATCATTACTGTATAGGAATTCTCGTTTAGGTGTTCCCGTTCCCCATACAATCGCCTGTTCTTGTTGCTCAATCTTTGCGTCATGCATTTTTCGAATTAGGGCAGGAATGACATGCGAATTCTGGAGATCGTAGTTATCACCGGGACCGTATAGATTGGTAGGCATAACACACAGAAAATTTGTACCGTACTGCCGGTTATAGGCATCACATAACTTGATTCCAGCAATTTTCGCAATGGCATAAGGTTCATTGGTGGGCTCAAGCGCCCCGGTCAATAAGTGCTGCTCCTTCATAGGCTGTGACGCATGTTTGGGATAGATACAGCTTGAACCCAGAAACAGCAGTTTTTTTACTTCACCACGATAAGCAGCATCAATGATGTTGCACTCGATCATAAGATTTTGGTAAATAAACTCTGCTCGATAGGTGTCATTTGCATAAATCCCTCCCACCCTGGCGGCAGCAAGAAAGACATATTCAGGTTTCTCTTCTTCAAAAAACTGTCTGACTGCCGCCTGATCCAATAAATCCAATTCTGCATGTGTGCGCGTAATCAAATTAGGGTAGCCGTCGGCCTGCAGTCTTCTCATGAGGCTGGAGCCGACCAAACCGCGGTGCCCGGCGATGTAAATGCGTGAGGTCTTATTCATGATAGTCAAACGCCCTAAATCCGTGCCGCTTCACCAACTCATCGCGTTCGGCGGCCTTCAGGTCTTCGCGGACCATTTCAGCCACCAGTTCCTCGAAGGTCACCTTAGGTGACCAG
>Ga0209633_10004901_pt1 | contig 11913 bp, 11 predicted proteins | sample Cruoilmetagenom1_FD_187290 | JGI IMG/M metagenome (GOLD analysis project Ga0209633, IMG submission 187290) | Oil polluted marine microbial communities from Coal Oil Point, Santa Barbara, California, USA - Sample 1 (SPAdes) (version 2) | ecosystem: Environmental > Aquatic > Marine > Oil seeps ... | reverse complement strand
AAGCAACTTACACTAAAAAAAGTGATGGTAATATTTATAAAATTAGAGTTACTAAAAGAAACTGGTCTCACTTTTTATTGATTAATGAAGATGGTAAAATCATTGGAATTGATGACGGTGAGCATTCGTTAGTAACGAAATAACTTATAATGAATCATATATGTAAAAAGCAGTCAATAAATTTATTGACTGCTTTTTTTTAGTCTCAATAATCATTTAAAAGATTTAGCCTTTTTAAGTTCAAAACTTTCGCCTAAATAAACTTTTCTTACCATTTCATCTTCAGCAAGCTCTTGCGGTGTACCTTCTTTTAAAATACCGCCTTCAAACATAAGATATGTTTTGTCAGTGATAGCCAACGTTTCTTGCACATTATGATCGGTAATCAGGATGCCAATATTTTTATCTTTTAGATGCGCTACAATACTTTGGATATCTTCAACGGCAATAGGATCGACGCCTGCAAAAGGCTCATCTAATAAAATAAATTTAGGATCAGAAGCCAAAGCTCTCGCTATTTCTGTACGTCTGCGTTCACCACCAGAAAGTAAATCGCCTCTGTTTTTACGTACATGCCCTAAACTAAACTCTTCAATTAACGATTCTAACCTTTCTTTTTGTCTTTTTTTTGATAGATCGGTGAATTGTAGTACAGACAAAATATTATCTTCTACAGATAGTTTTCTAAATACAGAAGCTTCTTGTGCAAGATAACCAACACCTTTTTGAGCACGTTTGTACATTGAGTCATTGGTTATATCTTCATTGTCTAAAAAGATTCTACCTTGGTTAGGCTCAATCATTCCAACAATCATATAAAATGAAGTAGTTTTTCCAGCACCATTAGGCCCTAGTAAACCTATTATTTCACCTTGAGCTACTTGTAAAGAAATACCCTTTACAACTTTTCTACTACCATAAACCTTTTCAATATTTTCAGCTCTTAAAATCATAACTCTTTAACAATTTTTGTATTTATCATGTAGTCCAATACCATTCATAATCATCGGAATAATTTTTTCCAAGCGTTTAATTTTAGTTGCTTCTCTTTTTGCTTCAGCTATATATTCTGAAAATTCTCTTTTTTTTGATAAAGATAATTTTTCAAATGAGATACTTAATGCTTTATTTTTATTTATAGTAGAAACTAATTCCGTAGGAATAACCAACGGTTTTTTTGTGCCTATTGGTTTGATTTTCAAACCTTTTTTTTCATTGTCTATGGCTTCATTAATATAAGTGAGAAGTAGTTCTTTATCAATTTTTGAATCATTAGTAAATCGCCATTGCCTCATCGCTTGGGTCTTACCTTCTTGGGCATTCGTTAGTACTTTATGTGTATCTTTTAACAATGCTCCTTGAAAGAACCAAATTCCGAAATGTGATTTAAAAGCACCAATACCTACTACATTTTTACCATTAATGGTATATGTTGGCATTCCCCATTTTATAGTTTCTTCAAATTCAGTTGAAAGTAGCGTTTTCCTAATTTCATTAATGAGTTTAGTAAAGTTGCTATGCTTGGTAATATATGCATCTACTCGTAAATCCATAGCTGTAAAAATAGTTAAACTTTTTTAATTGCTGCTTGTGCCTTCTTTTCTTTACGGATAATGATTTTAGAAATGGCAATGCTTACTTGATATAAAATCATCATTGGTATAGCTACTATAACTTGGCTGATAACATCAGGCGGTGTAATAAGTGCAGATAATATAAGGACAAGAACAAGGGCATATTTCCTATATTTTTTTAAAAACTCTGGGGTTACTAATCCCATTTTTGTCAAAAAATAAATAATAATAGGCATTTCAAAAATTAATCCTGCAGATAGTACTGACGTCCTTAAAAGCCTAATGTATGAACTTAAATCTATATTATTGTGTACTTCATCTGCCACTCGATAAGCTCCTAAAAAGTTAATAGAAAGAGGTGTGATAACGTAGTAACCAAATAAAATTCCTAAAAAGAATAAAAATGAAGAAATAATAATAAAGCTCTTTGCATTTTTTCTTTCTTTAGGAAATAAACCTGGTTTAATAAACTTCCAAATTTCCCACAAAATAAAAGGAAATGCCAAAATAAATCCAGCTGTTATTGAAGTCCATATATGAGCAGAAAATTGCCCGGCCATTGTTCTACTTTGTACTATGAACGGAATTTCATCAATACATAAACCTTGGGTACCAAATTGCTGAGAAACCGAACATAAAAAACGATAGGTAATAAAGGAAGCATCTTTAGGTAATAAAATTATTTTGTTAAAAATAAATTCTTTAAACATAAAAGAAATCATACCAAATAGTAAGATAGCTAACGTTGAACGAATAAGTGTCCATCTTAAAATTTCAAGATGACCTAGAAAAGACATTTCATTTTGCTCTTTGGTCATACTAAATGATTCCTTCTTTTAATAGATCATGTAAATGTACTACACCTTTATAAGAACCATTTTCAGTTACTAATAGCTGAGCAATATTGTTGTTTTCCATAACTTCTAATGCTTCAATAGCCATAGCATCAATATGTATGGTTTTTGGACTTTTACTCATAATATCTTTAGCAGTTAGATCGCTGATATTAAGATTGTCTTTAAGCATTCTTCTAATATCACCATCAGTAATAATACCAACGAGTGTATTATTATCAATAACAGCAGTTACACCTAAACGTTTTTCAGAAATTTCGATTATTACATTAGTAATGGTTTCTTCTTTAGTTACTTTAGGAATGGCATTATTTTGTACTAAATTACTAACTCGTAAGTACAAGCGTTTACCCAAAGTACCACCGGGATGGTATTTCGCAAAATCCTTGCTAGTAAAATCTTTCATTTCTAATAAACAAACTGCTAAAGCATCACCCATAACTAATTGAGCGGTTGTGCTGGTAGTTGGTGCTAAGTTATTAGGGCAAGCCTCTTGCTCAACAGTTGTATTTAATACAAAGTCAGCTTGTTGTGCTAAAAAAGAATCAATATTTCCGGTAATTGCTATAATCTTATTATCAGAATTTTTAATTAAGGGAATCAGCACTTTAATTTCTGGGGTATTACCACTTTTTGAGATACAAATGACAACATCATCTTTTTGAATGATACCCAAATCACCATGAATGGCATCAGCAGCATGCATAAAAATAGATGGTGTTCCGGTTGAATTAAGAGTAGCTACAATTTTTGAAGCGATATTCGCACTTTTCCCTATTCCAGTAACGATAATTCGTCCTTTAGAATTTAAAATAAAATTTACTGCATTTTCGAAATCTTTATTTAAAAAATGTATTAAATTCGCTATCGCTTTACTTTCAATAGAAATAGTTTGTTTAGCAATGTCTATTATATTTTTTTTTGTATTCAAAGGATGAAATTTTCTAAAAGTAAAATAAAGTTGTATCTTTAGTTGCAAATGTATCTAAAAATATTGAACTCATCTTGACTTTTTGTTTGGAATCGAGTCGCGACTATTCGGGAAGACTTTTGTGATCTAATGAAATCATTTTTTAGTAGCAGTGGTTTAGTTGCAGTACTCAAAAATGATAAATATAAGAGTGCAACCCACATCGCCAATAAGACAGGAATGCTGAATTAGTAGGGAAAAGAAAAAATTAAGATAGTTCATAGATAAATTAAAAATCAGAGTGACAAATTTGGACTTACACGCAGCCTTAAAAAAATATTTTGGTTTTAGCCAATTTAAAGGACTACAAGAAAGCGTTATTAAAAGTGTTATTGAGAAGCGTAATACTTTCGTTATTATGCCGACAGGTGGAGGTAAATCATTATGCTATCAACTTCCTGCTTTAGTACAAGAAGGTACAGCCATTGTAGTTTCTCCTCTAATTGCCTTAATGAAAAATCAAGTAGATGCCATTCGTGGTATTTCTACAGATGAAGGAATAGCACACGTGTTGAATTCTTCTTTGAATAAAGGTGAAATTAATAGAGTAAAGAGCGATATAGAAAGCGGAATTACTAAATTACTATATGTAGCCCCAGAATCTCTTACTAAAGATGAATATATTGATTTCTTAAAGAATCAAAAAATATCTTTTGTTGCTATAGATGAAGCACATTGTATTTCTGAATGGGGGCATGATTTTAGACCCGAATATAGAAACCTTAAACATATTATTAAAAGAATCGATGATGTTCCTATTATCGGACTGACAGCAACGGCCACAGAAAAAGTACAAGAAGATATTTTAAAGAATTTAGAAATGACTGATGCAAATACTTTTAAAGCATCATTTAATAGGGCTAATTTGTTTTATGATGTTAGGTCAAAAACAAAAGATGTTGAGAAAGATATTATAAAATTTGTTAGAAAGTATGAAGGTAAATCTGGAGTCATCTATTGTCTGAGCCGAAAAAAAGTTGAAGAAATTACTCAAATTCTACAGGTAAATGGTATCAATGCAGTACCTTATCATGCTGGGTTTGATGCCAAAACCAGAGCCAAACATCAAGATATGTTTTTGATGGAAGATGCAGATGTTGTGGTAGCGACTATTGCTTTTGGAATGGGAATCGACAAACCTGATGTTCGTTTTGTAATTCATCATGACATTCCTAAAAGTTTAGAAAGTTATTATCAAGAAACAGGTCGTGCAGGTAGAGATGGTGGTGAAGGATATTGCCTGGCTTTTTATGCCTATAAGGATATTGAAAAACTAGAGAAATTTTTATCAGGGAAACCGGTAGCAGAGCAAGAAATTGGGCATGCGTTATTACAAGAAGTAGTTTCTTATGCAGAAACTTCTATGTCTAGACGTAAATTTTTATTACATTATTTTGGCGAAGAGTTCGATGAAGTGAATGGAGATGGAGCTGATATGGATGATAATGTTAGAAATCCAAAAAATAAAGTTGAAGCCAAAGATGAAGTTAAGATTTTATTAGAGGTTATTAGAGAAACAAATCAGGAATATAAATCTAAAGAGATTGTAAATACATTAATAGGTAATTCAAATGCATTATTAAAATCTCGTAGAACTGATGCTCAGCCATTTTTTGGTATTGGTCAGAATAAAGAGGGCAAATATTGGATGGCTTTAATCCGTCAAGTATTAGTAGCAGGTTACATCTCAAAAGAAATTGAGCAATATGGCGTGTTAAAAATAACTCCTAAAAGTTTAGATTTTATTGAGAATCCTAGCTCTTTTATGATGACTGAAGATCATGATTATGGCGATGGAGATAATAGTAACATCATCACCAATGCAAAAGGTTCAGGTGGTAGTACAGATGTTCAATTGATGGTTATGCTTAAAGAATTGAGAAAAGATGTTGGGAAAAAACTTAAAGTACCACCATTTGTTGTTTTTCAAGACCCTTCTTTAGAAGATATGAGTTTGAAATACCCTATATCAGTTCAAGAACTCTCAAATGTACATGGGGTAGGAGATGGTAAAGCTAAAAAGTATGGAAAAGATTTTGTTAACTTAATTGCAAATTATGTTGAAGATAATGAAATCACTCGACCAGATGATCTAATAGTAAAAAGTACAGGTAGTAATTCTGCATTAAAATTGTTTATCATACAAAATACTGATAGAAAATTACCCTTGATTGATATTGCCAAATCTAAAGGGTTGACTATGGGAGAACTTACCAAAGAATTAGAAAGAATTGTCTATTCTGGAACTAAAATAAATATTGATTATTGTTTAACAAATATGTTAGATGAAGACCAACAAGAAGATATATTTGAATACTTTATGGAGGCTGAATCAGATAAAATTCAACTGGCGTTAGATGAATTTGACGGTGATTTTGATGAAGAAGAGTTGCGATTAATGCGCATAAAATTCATTAGTGATGTTGGTAATTAACGAGAGTTCGTAGTTAGTATACCTATTGACAAATATAATAATCTAGGATACATGAATTTAAGATATATGACCGAGGACTAATGACTGCTAAGTTTGTCTACAAACTAAATATTATTATACAATATATTTTGCCATCTTTTATAAGCCAAATTATCTATTATCTCAAACAAATCTTATGTCATGTTCAAACGACAGTCTTAAGTCATATATTAAAGTAATCTAGCGATCTCCATTCATACTCTAATGCACAAATTGAGTACTTAAAAAAGCGACTGCAAACCCTATCAATACTGCAATAAATTTTCTACTATTAAATTGATGATTTTGTGTACTTTCAAAAAGAATAGCCGTAGCTATATGCAAAAAGACACCAATAATTACAGCCGTTATTTCTATGTGATAATCATTAAAAAAAAGAATTTCTTTACTTAATAATAAACCTAATGGACTCATCAATGCAAATGAAAGTATGAAGAAGTAAACATACTTTTTGGGTAACTCAGCTTTTAGTAAAAATATATAGAGAATGACGGCAATAGGTATTTTATGAATTACAATTGCCCATAAAAGCAGGTTGTTATTTGTTGTTCCTAATGGAATTCCTTCAAAAAAGGCATGTAAGCCTAAACTAATGAATAATAGCCAAGGCAAGCCTTTTGTATATGGATGTATATGAATATGACCATGTTCAGCTCCTTTAGAAAAGAATTCTAAAATACTTTGTAATAAGATGCCAATAAGAATGTATACACCAATGTTTTTTTGTTGTGATTCAAAAACTTCAGGTAACAAATGTAAAACGGTTATAGATAATAGGTATGCACCACTAAAAGAAAGAAATAATTGGATTGATTTGGCCTTTGGTTTAAAAATTAAAACCAAAACAACACCAAATATAACGGATAGTAATAATGCTGCTATATTCATTCTAATATAAGTATTAATCGGCTTGAGTTTTCACTATCAAAATCAGAAAGTGAATATTCGCCAAAAGTATGTTTTAATTTTAAATTGGCTTTTTTTAAATAGACTTTTAATGTGTGCATTGGTAAATATTTTACCCGCTCAGTAAAATGATGTTTTTTTCCATCTGCAATAAAACGTATATCTTTTATAATAAACTGATCAGTAACAGATCTTGTAATTATAAATTCAATACCATTTTTAGTAATGCTTTCCTTTTTAACAAAATGTTGTTTAACATAATTTACATTCATAAAATCAATAACCAATACACCATCTTTTTTTAAACCACCTTTTAAGTTATGTAAGACTTTAATATTTGTTTTATCATCATCAAAATACCCGAAACTGGTAAATAAATTAAATATAGCATTAAATTTTGTTAGGAATTTATTACGCATATCATGTACTTCAAAATGTAATGTGTCATTTGTAAATTGTGAAGCATGTTTAATACTATTTTCAGATAGGTCGGCGCCGATAACATTAAAACCTAAAGAATTTAAAAAAACAGCATGCCTTCCTCTGCCACAAGGTAAATCTAATATTTTGCTACTTTGTTTAAGCTGAAGAAATGAGAGTAAATTTTGCATAAAAAGTTGCGCTTCATCATCATTTCTATCTTGATATAAAATATGGTAATACTTGGTGTCAAACCATTCTTTAAACCATTCTTGCTGTTGGGTCATAAATTATAAATTGCATGCAAAAGTAAGAAATCAATTCAAATGCGTTCTTTATTGCAATAATAATTAGCGTATTTTTGTGGTATAATTTTATAAATGTGAATAAAAATTTTAAAATGCTAGCCAAAACCCTATTTGGTTTTGAAGAATTGTTGGCAAAAGAGTTACGAAGTTTAGGAGCTACAGATATAAAAATTGGTGTACGAAATGTATCTTTTGTTGGTGATAATGGCTTTATGTACAAAGCTAACATGGCATTGAGAACTTCTGTTAGAATTTTAAAACCGATCAACAGTTTTAAGGTATTTTCTGAAGATGATTTATATAAAAAGCTTCAGCTGATAAACTGGGATAAATATTTAAGTGTTGACGGAACTTTTGCTATTGATGCCGTTGCGAACTCTGATAATTTTACACATTCACATTATTTAGCACTTAAATCAAAAGATGCTATAGTAGATTATTTTAGAGATAAATTCGGAAGACGGCCAAATATTGATATAAAACATCCTGATTTACAGATAAACATACATATACAAAAAGATTATTGTACAGTTTCTTTAGATAGTTCAGGTGATTCTCTTCATAAAAGAGGTTATAGAAGTGCAACTAATATTGCTCCCATCAATGAAGTATTGGCTGCGGGATTAGTATTGTTGAGTGGTTACGATGGTACACAACATTTTATTGACCCAATGTGTGGTAGTGGTACAATTTTAATTGAGGCTGCAATGATCGCTAATAATATTCCGGCAAATATTAATAGAAAAGAATTTGGTTTTGAAAAGTGGGATGATTTTGATGAAGACCTATTTAATGTAATTAGAAATTCATTACTCAAAAAAGTGAGGGAATCTGACGCTATAGTTATAGGTTATGATAAAGCCCCGTCTGCTATTAGAAAAGCCACCGATAATATAGAAAATGCGCATTTAGAAGACTTCATTAAAGTTAAACAAGTAAACTTTTTTACTACTGAAAAAGAAGTTGAGGGTAAAAAAACGATTATATTATTTAATCCACCTTATGGCGAACGTCTGGAAATAGATGTACCTATTTTTTATAAAGAAATTGGTAATACTCTAAAACAAAATTATACCAATACGGATGCATGGCTGATCACATCCAACTTTACCGATGGACTTAAAAACGTTGGTTTACGTACTTCAAAAAAAATAAAAGTATACAATGGTAAGTTAGAATGTAGATTGGTTAAATACGAAATGTATGAAGGTAGTAAAAAGGCCAAATTCAATAAATAAAAATTATGTTTCGACTATATTTAACATTATAAAAAAGTTAATAAATATAGGTTTTCAACAATTATTGTTGATAATTACTTCACATTCTATTAATAAAAATAGTTTATTAACTTATAGAATATAAATGAGTTAACTAGCGAGAATTACATTTTACTTCCTTTTATATTATTAGCCAGTATCTTTCTTAAATTGTTAACAAGAATAGATTGTTCCAATCAAGGAAAGAGTATTATTCTAGTACTTTTAATTACGAAAAAGGAAGTATTAAAAAAGTTGCAATTGGGTCGGGAGTAATTGTACTAATTAATAAAGTATTATATAATTTTATTTGTGACTTAAAAAATGAATTCAAGAAGAAATTTTTTAAAAACTTCAGCTTTTGCGAGTATTGCAATAATTTCCACTCCCAGTTTAGCATTGTCTACTTCATCAAGTTCATATTCTGATAAATATTTAATAGGCAAAAGTACTCCTAAGTTATATGGGGACGGACATAGATTGCTAAGAAGAGCACATGATGCTTTTCTAGAGATGGACAGTGCAGCACGTAAAAATGGAATGCGTATACGTGTAGTGTCGAGTTATCGAAGTTTTAATCACCAAAATTTAATTTGGACACGTAAATACAAAAGATATCGTTCACGTAAACTTTCCTCTAAAACTGCAGTTGAATATAATATACGATACACAGCTATACCAGGAAGTTCTCGTCATCATTGGGGAACAGAAATTGATGTGGTTAATGGTAGCATAAAGACATCACGTTATCCCTTAAATACTAAGAATTTTCATGGATATGGAATTTATAAAGACTTTAGAGAATGGATGGATGACAATGCTCATAAATATGGTTTTTATAGAGTGTATACAAATGATCATGCACGAAAAGGATTCAAATACGAGCCTTGGCATTATAGTTTTGCTGAATTAGCTAAGCCAATGTTAAAAGAATATACAGAAAGAGATGTTCAGAATATCCTAAAAAATCAGGAACTATTAGGGAAAATAAATTTTACTGAAAATTTTATCAATCAATATACGAAAGATAATATTTTGGGAATTAATAAGAATTTATTGGTATAACTACCAGAAATCAATTTTATAATAAAAATCCATCATAAAATAACATGATGGATTTTTTGTTGCGAGATAGGGTTTACCTGTGTATCAATATATAAAGTGCTAGCCTTTCAATTCATTCTAAATATTCTAAAACAACCAATACTGATATAATTTTATTTAATGATTCGTTTATATAACTTTGCAGCAATTATTATAAAATTTATTTTAGAATAGATAATAGATTACACGTATGAATATCTTAAAAAACATAAATGTATTTAGAAGGCGTTTAATGCATAATATAACTAAAAATATTGGCAGATCACACTTTCCTAAAAACGTTGATTTGACTCCTAAGGTTGAAATTAAAAAAGTTTTAATCTGTAGACCTAATCATAGACTAGGAAATCTATTATTAATTACACCACTGGTACAAGAGGTAATTGCTACTTTTCCTGAGTGTAAAATTGATTTATTAGTGCAAGGAGGTTTAGCCCCGATTTTATTTGAAAATTATGAAAATGTTGAGAATATAATTCAGCTTCCTAAAAAACCGTTTAAAAATCTAATAAATTATGTAAAAGGTTTTTTATCAATAAAAAAACGACGCTATGATCTCGTTATTAATGCGGTCATAGGTTCCTCATCAGGAAAATTGTATACCTTAATGGCAAGTGCAAAATATAAGGTTTTTGGTGAAGATAATGAGGATATTAAGATAAGATTTAAAGATCATGAACACATTGCAAAATATCAAGTTTATAGTTTTAGAAATTATTTAAATAAACTTGGATATGAAAATAACGATAAACCGGTCATAGGTCTGAATCTTAAGCTAAATTCCTTAGAAATTGAAACAGGTAAAAAAATAGTAAAAGAATTGGTGAATAATGATAAAAAGACCATTTGTTTATTTACACATGCAACTGGTGGTAAATGCTATTCCGAATCATGGTGGATGGAATTTTATGAAAGATTAAAAATAGAATTCCCAAATTATAATCTCATTGAAGTTTTACCGATTGAAAATATTTCAAAAATAGCATTTAAGGCACCTTCATATTATAGTAAAGATATTCGTGAGTTAGGATCAGTAATCGCAAATACTGAAGTTTTTATTGGAGCAGATAGTGGTATTATGCATTTAGCGAGTGCTTCTCAAACACCCACTGTTGGATTATTTTCACGTGCTAACCAAAATTCATATGAACCTTTTGGAAATAATAGTGTGGCTGTAAATACCAACCAAATGAATACTAAAGAATGTATTAAAATAATTAACGATATCCTTAATTGATTGCTTAAGTAAGAGCATTAAAAGGGCTATCTAAAAAGACTGAATTCAAACGAATTGTCTCCTTGATAGCAGTCGAAAGGTTCTTATTTTCAACAACTTATAGTTTTCGACTTTAGTTTATACTGAGCGTAGTCGAAGTACTCAAACTGACAAAAATATTTTTTATGAGTGCCTCTTTTTTTGTAGCGAGATAGAGATTTACCTGTGCGCCTCCGGCGCAACTCCAGTCCGCCTCTGGCGGATATGAATCCAGTTTTACCCATTTAAAGAATATGTTCATAGATAAATTTTCTACCAACGCCAGATTTCAACCATTTTTCTCTTTTCAAAGCATCAGTTTTAGTACTATAAAATTCAACAGAGATGACTTTCCATGGTCTGTATCTAATAGTATATCCTTTTTTACTGAGAAAATTATGACTGTAATATCGTTGAATTAGAGAAGACGTATAGCCAATGTAAATTTTTTGATGTATTTCTGAAAATAAGATGTAAACAACGAATTCGTCCATGATAAAAAAATAAAACCCTGATTACTCAGGGTTTATTTTGTAGCGAGATGGAGATTTGAACTCCAGACCTCCGGGTTATGAATCCGACGCTCTAACCAACTGAGCTACCTCGCCATTTTTGAGTTTGCAAATATAATAACAAATTTAGTTGAGGCAAGAATTCTCTCTCAATTTTTTTAATAAAAAAGTTTTTTTTAAAATAGATAATCTATATATTGTCAACCAAAGATTATAAATTGAATTAAATGTCTGAAAAAATAAAATTTGACTTAGAATTTCCTATACATTCTTCACCTGCA
>Ga0209633_10004900_pt1 | contig 11915 bp, 9 predicted proteins | sample Cruoilmetagenom1_FD_187290 | JGI IMG/M metagenome (GOLD analysis project Ga0209633, IMG submission 187290) | Oil polluted marine microbial communities from Coal Oil Point, Santa Barbara, California, USA - Sample 1 (SPAdes) (version 2) | ecosystem: Environmental > Aquatic > Marine > Oil seeps ... | reverse complement strand
AGCCGTTGAAAAAGGAGCTTTTCGAGAGGACCTTTTTTACCGGATCAACGTTATCCCGTTAAGGATTCCGGACCTGAAGGAACGGAATGAAGATATCCTGCTTCTCGCCCAGCATTTTCTCCGTGAGGAGAGCCAGGCACTTGGGCGAGGACAAACATCTTTTTCGCCGGCTGCTATCTCAGCCCTGGTGGCGTATAATTGGCCTGGCAATGTCAGGCAGCTCCATAACCTGATTCGCAGAGCTTTGGCCACTAATCCAGGCCGAATCATCGACCCTGTTGATCTGGATTTAAAAAAAGCAGAAAAGGAACCGAAGGAAGAAAAGCTTCCTACCTTAAAACAGGCCAGAAAAACAGCCGAAATAAAGACCATCCGCCAGGCCATGGCGCTGACAGGCAATAACATCAGCCAGGCAGCTAAACTCCTCAAGACCAGCCGTCCTACCTTGCATGATCTTTTAAAAAAATACAAAATCAGTTCATAGAAACGAGGACGAAATAACTTCCCCAAGCAGGTACACAGATTTAGGGAAGTTATTTTGTCCTCGTTCCATAGTGCTGTTTGTTTGCTCGTTACCAGGCAAACGCGTGGAAACGAGCAAGAAAACAATGGCTATTGTAAACTAAAGGTCAGAGAATAAATATCACCAAGAGAATAAAGATCTCCTTTGCCCTGCGCGCTGGACATGCTGACTTTTTTTCCAATAAGTTCCACATCAGTTTTGTCCGGATCAACCCCAATCAGATTCCCCATCACCCAGGGGCCATCATCTGTTTCTGCAAGAGCTACAATATAAGGCGGATTCATTCCGTCCGGGGCGACTCTAATTACAGTAAAAGTTTTCAGGGTTGCGTTTTTGCCAATCTCTTTAGGCGAAAGGTTTGGACTGCTGCATTTCCGGCATACAGCTTGCGGGGGTGCCGTAATAGCATTACAGTCAGCACATAAAACCCCTAAAATTTTATTTTCTGCCATACTTTTCTGGTAATCTTCAAAAGTACATTCTTCGTTCATGGTTTAGCTCCTTAAAATAATATTACAAACTGTTCCAAAATCGCCGCCCAGAGTATCAACCAGCCCGATTTTCGCACCTTCCACCTGCCTTGAGCCTGATTCTCCCCTTAATTGTTCCACTATTTCTGTAACCTGAGCCGCACCAGTGGCCCCGATAGGATGACCTTTGGATTTTAAACCACCAGAAGGATTGACTACCATTTTTCCGCCAAGCCTGGTTTCTCCCTTGGCTGCCGCGTCATATCCCTTGCCAAATTCATAAAAGCCCATACTTTCAAGAGCCATAATTTCAGCGATAGTAAAACAGTCGTGCAATTCGCACAAATCAACATCCTTGGGACCAATCCCAGCCTCTTTATAAGCTTTTTTTATTGATACTTCTCTTGCTTTAACCCGGGTTAAATCCTCCTGCAAGTATAAAGGACCGGCTGAGGCCTGCCCTGTTCCAGCAATATAAATGGGTTTATCCACCAGTTGTTTAGCTTTATCTGCCGAAGCAATAATTACCGCTGCACTTCCATCTGAAAAAGGACAGCAATCAAGCAGTTGCAATGGATCCGCAATCATTGCACCTGAAAGAACTTTTTCTACAGTAATTTCCTTTTTGAAATGAGCTTTTGGATTCTGTGCCCCGTGAAAATGATTTTTAACAGCTACTTCAGCCATATTTCTTTTTAACTCTTTTAGTGGAATATTATATTTTTTAGCATACATATGCGCTGCCATTCCAAAAACTCCAGGGAATGTAATCCCAAGGGGACTTTCATATTGAGCATGGCATCCCATGGCAAATGTTCGGGTTGCCAGAGGAGTTCCCATGGCTGTAGTTCTTTCAGCACCTCCTGCAATTACCATGTCATATACTCCTGCACCTACCAGCAAGGATGCATGGCGAATAGCTACTGTAGCAGTGGCGCAAGCTCCTTCAAATCTGGTGGCTGGGGAGGAGATTGGCATTCCTAAAACAGAATGCGCAAAAGGGGCCATATGCATCTGTCCCTCTTCAAATGTTCCCAAACAGTTCCCGAAAAATAAGGCTTCAAGATCCTTGGCCTCAATGTTAGAATTTTTAATAGCTCCCAGACCTGCTTCGGCAAACATTTCAATATTTGTCTTTTCAGAATTTCCGAATTTGGTCATGGCTACACCTAAAATTGCCACTTCCCTCATTTGATTCTCCTTTTAATAATTATTTCGTTCTCGTTCCTTAATAGTCTTTTCGTTCAAGTACTATTTTCCCGCCATCCGAATGGCAGAATCCAGCCTGATGGTTTCACCATTCAAAACTGGATTTTCAACGATATGTTTAGCAAGCATAGCATATTCAGAAGGTTTACCAAGTCGTTTCGGAAAAGGAACCATATTTGCAAGAGCCTTCTGAGCTTTTTCCGGCAGGCCGGCAAGCATCGGAGTTTCAAACAGCCCAGGGGCAATGGTCAGAACCCGGATACCGTAATCAGCAAATTCACGGGCAATAGGCAAGGTCATTCCAACTACGCCAGCTTTGGAAGCAGTGTAGGCAGCTTGACCGATCTGACCTTCAAATGCAGCCACTGAGGCGGTATTGATCACTACGCCTTTTTCACCATCTGCATTGGGTGTGGTCTTCATCATCTGTTCGGCAGCCAGACGTATAACATTCATGGTGCCAATCAGATTAATCTGTATTGTTCTATTAAAATCAGAAATTGACAGAGGACCGTTTTTGCTTAAAACTTTAGCTGCGGGACCCACTCCAGCACAATTAACAGCTATTTGAATTCCACCAAAAGTTTCTACAGTTTTATTGATTGCATTTTGAACCGATTTTTCATCAGAGACATCAGTTTTACAAAAAATAACTGCATCTCCAAGTTCATCTGCTATTTGAGAGCCTCTTTTATCATCAAAATCAAAAATTGCGACTTTAGCTCCATCATTAACAAATGACCGGAGAGTGGCCTCACCCAAACCTGAAGCTCCTCCGGTAATAACTGCAACACTACCTTTAATATCCATTTTGAATCTCCTTTGTTATAGATTTCCACGGTTTCGTAGAGACGGGTTTGAAACCCGTCTCTACCTGGCCGTGTGCTATTAAAATCTGGTAATTATTTGAAAATCTATATTTTGTTCTCGTTTCTAAAATTGATAAACTCGTAAAAAGTAAAACCGATGACTAAATAAAAATCTTCATATACAAGGCATAGCCTTTGGCCATGCGTGAAGGCATACATGTAGTATGTCAAGCGTATGACCAAACGCTATAACTCAGTATCTGGAGACTTTTTACGACGCCATCAAAATTAACAGTTTTCGTTCAGTTCATCATCCTCCAAAGCCTGCATCGGTTATATCTACCGGAGCTGCATCTATATTCATTACCGCATCCATTTTTCCGCAGGCCACGGGAAGCTGTGAACAGATAAAATAGCGGGCTGTTTGAATTTTACCATCATAAAAAGCTGCATCCTTATTTTTGGCAAGCTTTTTTTGAATCTGTTCCTGATCGCTGTCACCCAATATTTTTTTCAAAGCAGGTGAAGATACAACCGCACGCCATAAAAGCATCCATGCCATCATGACATCTCCGGCCAGATCAAGGAACTGGTTGGCTGTGGCAAAGGCAGCAAGTACTTTAGCAGAAGCAGCAGCTTGTCCAAGAGTAAGAGCAGTCTGTCCAAATTTATTAACCGCCTTTTCCAGATGTCCCGCAATCTCTTCCAGCTCAGGAATTTTTTTGGCCTTAGCAATAGTTTTTCCTATTTCAAGCAGCAGGTCTTTAAATACCTGGCCTTTTTTCATACCGATTTTTCTGCCAAGAAAATCCATAGCCTGGATGCCGGTGGTCCCTTCATAAATAGTTGTTATTTTTACATCCCGGAAAAGCTGTTCAACCGGAAAATCCTTACATGCTCCATAGCCGCCATAAACCTGAATCGCCATCAAACAAACTTCATTGGCTTTTTCGCTGGTGTATCCTTTGCAAATAGGTGTCAATAAAGCCATCAGATTTTCAAGGCGTTTCTTTTCTTCGATATCTTCAGTTATTGCAGCAGAATCTATCAAATTTGCTACATAATAATTAAAGCTTCGATTGCCTTCCACCTGAGCTTTCATCCAAAGCAACATGCGGCGAACATCAGGATGCTCAATAATAGAGACCTGAGGAGCATCCGGATTCATCATTTGGGTCAAATGGCGACCCTGTTTCCGTTCTTTAGCATAGTTAACAGCATAAAGATAGGCGGTACTGGCAATACCAAGGGCTTGAATTGCAACGCTTAAGCGTTCTTCATTCATCATGTGAAACATTGCAGCCAACCCTTTATTTTCCTTGCCCAGCAAAAAACCCCTGCAATTCCCTTTACCGCCTATTGCCAAACTGCAGGTCGGACCACCGTGCAAGCCAATTTTTTCCTCAATTCCAGTACAAACAATATCATTAGGTTCTCCAAGGCTGCCATCGTCATTGACCCAGATTTTGGGAACAAGAAACAAGGAGATACCTCCACTACCTTTAGGAGCACCCTCGATTCTGGCCAGTACAGGATGAATGATGTTTTCCGTAAGGTCATGTTCAGCAGCGCTGATAAAAATTTTATTACCAGTCAAAGAATAGGTACCATCGTCATTTTTAACAGCAGCAGTGGTCAGATTGCCCACATCCGAGCCTGCATCCGGTTCGGTGAGTACCATGGTGCCGCCCCACTCTCCAGAATACATTTTGTCAAGAAAGAGCTCTTTTTGCTTAGGCGTACCAAAAACTTCAATCAGTTTGCCGGCTCCATGGCCAAGCATGGGGAAAGCGGCCATCGCTGTATTTGCTCCGTGAAACATCTCCATCACGACTGTAAGCATTATTAATGGCATACCCTGGCCACCGACATCAGTATCATCTGAAAGAGCGAACCATTCCCCATCCCTTAATAATTGGTAAGCTTTGTGAAACGAAGCAGGGACAAGAACCTTACCGTTGTCAAAAATACACCCTTCTCTATCGCCATCTATTGAAATCGGTAAAAGTTCTTTAATCGCAAGGGTTCTGGCTTCAGACATAACCATGTCAAAAACTTTACGATTAAGATCACCGTATAGTTTACTTTTGGTTAATTTTTCAATATCTAATTGCTCATAAAGTGTAAAACGAACATCTCTTGGATCTATAATTTGCTGTGCCATGTTTTTATTTGCTCCTTTGTACGATAAAAATTTAACAAAAAATTAAAGCAAAATATTTTAGGAACGTGAATGTGGACTAAATTAATTCATCGGCAATAAGCAAGCGACGAACCTCCGATGTTCCGCCTCCGATTTCATATAGCTTTGCGTCCCGATACAGGCGGTTGATGGGGAATTCATTCATGTACCCGTACCCTCCGTGAATTTGCAGCGATTCGGCAACTGCCCGGGAAGCAGCTTCAGCGGCAAATAATATTGCCGCTGCCGCCATCTTGTGTACTTCGGTTCCTTTACCGCCTTTTCCTTTTTTTTGGATTAAAATTGCCGCACGATAAACTAATCCTCTGGCTGCCTCCAATTCTGTATACATATCCGCTAATTTGGCTTTTATCAATTGAAAATTAGATATGCTCTGACCGAATTGCTTCCTGTTTCTTGCATAATCCAGAGCCAGTTCCAGCGCCGCTCCTCCCATTCCCAGGCTGATGCCTGACAAGACTACTCGTTCTACATCCAGACCATTCATGATAACTTTGACACCATTGTCTAATTTTCCAAGAATATTTGCCTCGGGAACCCGACAATCCATAAAAACAAGCTCTCCAGTAGTGGACCCCCGATTTCCCATCTTGTCAAGTTTTCTGGAAACTGAATATCCGGGAAAATCTTTTTCCACAATAAAAGCTGTGATTCCGTGTGAGCCTTTTTCCATATCTGTTTTGGTATAGACAATGGCAACATCTGCTTCAGGGCCATTGGTGATAAACATTTTTGAACCATTCAGCAAAAAGCTGTCTCCATCCCTTACAGCCGAGGTAGTAATTCCAACTGCATCAGAGCCGGCATCCGGTTCTGTAAGCCCCAGGCATCCTATTAATTCACCAGAGCATAATCCGGGAAGATATTTTTTTTTCTGAGCTTCATTAGCGTTTCGTTCCAGATTATGCATACATAAATTAGAATGAGCCAGGTAAGAAAGCGCCAATCCGGGACATACAAACGCCATCTCCTCTGCTGCAAGAGTGTGCGTCAAAATATCGTAACCGGAGCCACCATATTCTACTGCTGTATTTAAACCCAAAAGATCCATGTCCCCCATCTTACGCCAAATCCCAGAAGGAAATTTGTCGTTTTTATCAATCTCTTCGGCTACAGGTGCTATTTCTTTGCTAATAAATTCCTTTACGCTCTTTTTGATCATTATTTGTTCACGAGTTAATTCAAAATCCATCGTCAAAAATCCTCTCTTAAAATTACATTCTAAGTATTCCGTTGGCGGTTTCTTTAAATTCCTTGTTTAAAGCTGTCGAAAGTGCGATTCCCAAAACTTTGCGGGTATCAGCCGGGTCAATGATACCATCATCCCACATTTGTGATGTGGAGTAATAAGCACCGGCTTTTTCCATATAATCTTTGGCTATGTCATCATTTATTCGCTTCTCTTCTACTTCCGATATGCTGGAACCCTTTCGTTTCAGGGCATTCAAACGAATATGCGTCAGCGTCTTTACTGCCTGTTCCGCACCCATAACCGAAATTTGGGAATTCGGCCAGGAAAATAAAAAACGGGCATCGTAGGCACGGCCGCACATAGCATAATTGCCGGCGCCAAAGCTCCCGTTGATCATGATTGTAAGTTTTGGTACATCCAGATTGGTCTGCACCATAAGCATTTTGGAACCGTCTTTGGTAATGCCGCCATGCTCATAATCTTTCCCCACCATAAATCCCGTGATATTTTGCAGAAAAATAATAGGAATCCTGTCCCGGTTACAGATTTGCATAAACTGTGTACATTTTTGAGCACTATCGGAAAACAGCACACCATTATTACCTATAACTGCCACGCTCCAGCCATATAAATAGCCGAATCCGCAAACGACTGTTGAGCCGTAATCCGGTTTGAATTCATGAAAACGACTGCCGTCCAGAATGCGGGCAATTACCTCACGTATATCGAACTGTTTTTTTACATCATCCGGAATAATCCCGTAAAGCTCCTCCACATTATAATAAGGTTCCTCCGGCTCCCGACGTTCAACAGCCGCCTTTTGTGGTTGCGGAAATCCCCCCACAATTTCACGCACCAGGGCAATCCCTTCCTGTTCCGAATTCACAGCATAGTCTGCCGTACCGCTAATTGAGGCATGTACATCTGCACCGCCCAGCTCGTCTGCAGTTACATCTTCACCCGTTGCCGCTTTAACTAATGGAGGACCTCCCAGAAAAACACCACCCGTACCGCGCACAATTATCGAATAGTCACTTAAAGTCGGTACATATGCACCACCTGCGGTGGCATGGCCTAATACCAGCGCTACCTGTTTGATTCCCAAAGCACTCAATCGGCACTGATTGCGAAAAATTCGACCGGCATGATATTTATCCGCAAAAAGATAGGATTGTAACGGCAAAAAGGCTCCCGCTGCATCCACGAGATGTATGACAGGCAACCTGTTTTCGATTGCGATATCCAATGTACGAACCATTTTTTTAACTGTAAGAGGATACCAGGCTCCTCCTTTAATAGAACTATCGCTGGCCATTACCATAATCTCCCGGCCATTAACGATTCCGATACCAGAGACAAAAGCAGCTCCGGGTACGGTTCCATCGTACGCCATATTAGCGGCAAGGGTGGAAAGTTCAAGAAATGGTGTGCCAGGATCCAAAAGCAGCTCAATCCGTTCCCGGACAAGAAGCTTGTTTTGTCGGCGTAACCGGTCTATGTCTCTATCAGGACGGATATAACGGGCTTTATGCTGATCGTCTCTGAGTTTTTTTACCAATTTGCGGTTATACCTGTCGTGAGTTCGAAATTCCGTAGATTGAACATCAATACTGGATTGAATTCGTCGCATATTACAATTCCTCCTCTTCGGCAAGTGTAACCAGGACTCTGTTTTTCTCAAATGTTTGACCAGATTCCAGATGAACCTGTGCCACCTCTCCATCACGCGGCGCTTTGATTACCGTAAGCATTTTCATACTTTCAATGGTCATCATGGGCTCTCCTTTTTTGACCTGGTCGCCTTCAACAACATTGATATCTACAACAGTCCCGGGCATAGGAGCACGAGATAGACCGCTGCGTCCCCCGACTTTACTTGCCGCGTGTTCAATCGGATCTATAATATTTAACGAAAAAATGCGGTTAAAAGCATGGATAAAAACAGTCTCTCCTTTAACAGCCATTTTTATTGATGTGCTTTGCTTGCCAAACTGTATAGTGCCCTCTCCTGTCTCATTAACCGCCAAATCAACAAATTGAGGCGCGTTCTTCTCTATTTGCAAAAGCTTTTTGCCGAATCTTTCAAAACCAGATTTTTCCAAAACAGTTACTTCAAAATGATTATTATGCAAGTCAATTTGTCGTCGCATCTCAATTCCTCCAGTTTCCAATGGAAGCGTGAATCTCCGGTAGTTTAAAAGCCGGGTCACTAAAATCTCTGTTACTCAGAGCAGCCGCAGCCAGCAGCAAATTAATTTGCTTGTCGGACAGAGAAGGTGAAGCTAAATCATTCGCATATTGAGGAATAAACCCGGTATTTACCAGACCGGCCTGATAAGCCGAATGCGAAAGCAAGCGTTTCAAATAATCAATATTGGTACTCACTCCGAGTACAATAGTATGGTCAAGTGCCTTAATTGCACGTTCGATGGCTTTCGGCCTGTCTTGAGCATAAACAATCAATTTAGCCAGCATCGGATCAAACGCGGACGTAATGGTCATTCCTTCCCTGAATCCGTTATCCACCCGAACACCTTCTCCCCCTGGCATATCATATACCAGTAGAGTCCCTGTTGCCGGTAAAAAATCGTTTTCGCTGTCTTCGGCGTATAACCTCAGTTCAATGGCGTGTCCCTTACTACAAACATCGGTTTGTGAAAAATTTATCGCCTCCCCCTGAGCAATGCGAATCTGCATTTCAACGATGTCAATTCCTGTTACCATTTCAGTAACCGGATGCTCTACCTGAATGCGGGTATTCATTTCCAGGAAATAGAATTCATCATTGGGTGCTAAAAGAAACTCCACTGTACCGGCATTTTGATACCCGGTTTTTTCGGCAATTTCCACAGCAGTTGCACAAATATTCTCGCGAAGTTCGTTAGATAAGCCTGGTGCAGGAGTCTCCTCAATAATTTTTTGAAACCTTCTTTGTATTGAACATTCCCTTTCTCCCAGGTGTATAACTTTGCCATAATTATCTCCCAGAACCTGCACTTCGATATGTCTCGGTTGTTCCACATACCGTTCCGCATAAACAGCATCATTGCCAAAGAAACGCAAGGCTTCTCCCCTGGCTATTCCAATGGCCTGCTCCAAATCCTCAATTTCCCTTACAATGTGCATTCCTTTTCCACCGCCACCTGCTGCGGCTTTTATTAAGAGAGGGACTCCAATCTGTCGAGCCTGATCAAGAAAGCTTTCTTCCCCTTCATCACCCGATATGGCAGGAGCCAGCGGGAAACCGTTGCTGAGGCAAAACGATCTGGCCTTAATCTTGTCTCCCATCAACTCAATGCTTTCCGGAGAAGGGCCAATAAAGAGAATTTCTTCTTCAGCCAAACGTTTGGCAAACTCTGCATTTTCTGCCAAAAAACCAAACCCTGGATGTACCGCATCAGCGCCTGTTTTTTGACATGCGGAAATAATATTTTCTACACTCAGGTAGGCAGCCACAGGTGTATCACCATCGATCTCCACAGTTTCATCCGCCATTTGCACAGCAGGGGAATCTGCATCTATGGGATGATAAACCACAACACCGGAAATGCCCATATTCCGTAATGACCGCAAAATACGACAAACAATTTCGCCGCGGTTAGCTATCAATACCTTTTTAATAATAGTATCTTGCATGATTTAACTCCTGATCCATATAAATCGAAAAAGTTAACTTTTTATTTTGCCCACGTTCCCTATATTCTTATAGCGTTAACAAAAATATTCGCGACTTCTTTCCCTATCTTTGGCAAGTCATAATTTCTGTTGAACATAATCCAGGGAATAAGAATATGATCCAAAGTGCCAAAAAACAGATTTCTACAAATTTCCATATTCAGATCGCTTTTAAAAATCTGCTGTTTTTGACCTTTGATGATCACTTCTTCCATAATTCCAAATATATTCTCAATAATCCTGCTGCCTTCTGATTTGTAAAATTTCGTATTAATTCTGAGCATAAGGACGAGTATTGTTGCATAACTCTTTTCATTTGCATAAAATTGAAAAATTATGGCGATAATGTTTTTAATTCTTCGTTCCGGAGAATCTCCACTAACGTTATCGTACAATTCACTCAATTTTTTACTGGGAATACTGATCAACAAATTCTCTTTATTGCGAAAGTATTCGTAAACTGTACCCTCAGCAACACCAACTTTTTTGGCAATCTCAAGCATACTGATATTCTTGAATCCTTTTTCAGCAAAAAGCTCAGTCGCAGCATTAATAATTCTTGCTTTTTTTTTATCCTTTTTCGTCAATAACTTTTTATTTCTATTCTCCTGCCTTACCGAATCCATCACCAGATTAAAAATCATCTCTGCCTGTTCACGAGAGCTGGGTAAATTTCTTATTGTCCAATGGATTGCAATATGGTCAACCGTTCCCAAAATTATATCCCTTAAGATTCCTGGCGATGACAAACCGCTAAAAGTACCATCGCTAATCCCTTCTTTGATAATTTGTGTAAACATTCCCGCATATTCTTTCAGGGCATCGTATCCCGTGTCTTTATAAAACCGCGGATAAGACCTTACTTCCAAAAGAATTTTTATTGTCTTTTTGTTACTCGAATAAAGCCTGCAATGAAACCAGATCGCCTTTCTAAGTTTATTCTCCGCCCCCCGTATCCCTTCAAGATGATCGTGCAGCGCCGTTGAACTCTCAATTAAAAAATTCTCCATCAAAGCCAGTATAAGCTCTTCCTTGCCTTTGTAATACCTATAGATACTGGAAGCTGCTAAACCCGCTCCTTGCGCTATTTCAGAAATGCTGGCATCTACAAAGCCTTTTTCCGAAATCACCCTGGTTGCGGATTCCAAAATCATTTTTTTCTTTTTTTGTTCACTCTTCATTTAACTCAGATGATATCAGAAAAAATAAATTCCTGAATATTCCTCAATTTTATTTTTTATAATGAGTGCTATATTTGCATTAATATAATTTATGGTCAACAAAAAAATAAATTTCCTGATGGAAGTTGTTTTGTCCCCGATTCTTAGGAACGAGGACGAATTAACTTCCCCAGGTAGGCGCACAAATTTAGGTCAGGTTTGTTCGATCTAAAAGTAGAAAAGTTGCAGGAATAGCAAGCTATTTCAATATTTTTCTACTTTTAGATCGAACAAAGATGGCCTGAAGCTGTGATGCATAGTTGGGGAAGTTATTTCGTCCACGTTCATTAAGGTTGCCTGGTTCCTACGCTGACGCATGGGAACGAGAAAGCTGGAGATAACCGGTGATAAAATATTTCCTATAAGTAGACGCTTAAAATCAGGTTGAAAATGAATTCTCCTCAATTTATATTATTTTGCCCTCGTTCCTAATGGCTCGCTCAAAAATAACTTTGGTTATCATTGAAAATTCGGATTGACACTCCGAATTTTTCAGAATAAAAACTTGCTATAAAAATAAAATAATCATAAAACCATTGCATGAATAATAACAATAATAATACCAAATTTATATTTGTGACCGGCGGCGTTTTATCTTCACTTGGCAAGGGGCT
>Ga0209633_10004899_pt1 | contig 11918 bp, 14 predicted proteins | sample Cruoilmetagenom1_FD_187290 | JGI IMG/M metagenome (GOLD analysis project Ga0209633, IMG submission 187290) | Oil polluted marine microbial communities from Coal Oil Point, Santa Barbara, California, USA - Sample 1 (SPAdes) (version 2) | ecosystem: Environmental > Aquatic > Marine > Oil seeps ... | reverse complement strand
CATGTATTATATTTTCTTTTTTCAGCGGATAATCACATGCATAAAATGTGGTTAACAGTGTGAAAAAAAATATAAGTGTTTTTATCAAAGTTTTCATTATCGGTGTTAAAGCGTTTGTACAGAACACAAAGATATGTTTTTTTATTGTTTCCGAAAAAAATTGTATTACACCCGCATTTTGTTTTAGCGTTATTTTTTAAGCTCCCCTTTAAATGCCTTTTGCAAAAGACTGTTAAACAAATCTTCCGATTTTTGAAGGCTTGCTTCGGCTTGTGTTTTTTGTTTTTCGATTTCTTTAATGCTTTTTTCAAATTGGTTTTGAAGCTTAATTGGAGGCTTTAATATCTTAATTTTTTGCAATTCCTGTGCATTAATATTTGCCATCCCAACAATGTTTTTACACATATTATTCAAAGTCAGTTTCGCCCACCTACTATTTAGGTGTGCCCAAATGTAGTATGGGTTAGCCAACTCATTGGTTCGCACCCTTATTAAATATCCTGCAATAATTTGTTCTTCATCAGTTTGTATTATCCCGGTTTTACCAACTAACTCTTTACTGTTTGTTCTATTAAATATTACATCACCATTTCTTACGATATATTTGTGCTTCTGTTCATCAGACATGTCAATATATTTGAGATTAGTATAATCCATATAACCTTTGTATGTAACATTATTCATCCTAAGGTATTTATATTTTCCACCTTCAACAGCTTTTGAACTTGTACCATATTTAACTTCATAAACAAGTTCTCTAATTGTAACAATTTTCCACCCCTTCGGATTCCTAACCGGATCCCCAAACATATCCAAAAACAGCGACTGAGCCAGTTCATCGTATTTTTCAATGATTGCTTTTATTTTTTTGCGAACAAAGTCGGCTTGGTCTAAAATGGCTGCTATCTTTTTTTGTTCTTTTAGGGGAGGAAGGGGGATTTTGACTTCATTTATATATCTTATTAATTTTAAATTAATTATCCCTGTAGTTTTATTTTGAAAAGCATTTACAAAACCATATTTATGGTTTGCAAATAAAAAATATAATAAATATTTAGGATATATTATATTCTTCTTTGGTCTTAATATTGATGTGAAATTATTACATAGATATTCTCCTTCTTTCTCAAAAATAACAACTCTTCCAACTGGCTGTTTTGGACTCCCGCCAGATTTTTCAATAATTATATCTCCGATGACAAGTCTTTTTGTTGCTCTTTTCTTTTCATCTACATTTCTGTTTACTACATTATTAAAATCGAGTTTCCCTTCATTTGTGAAATTTGTTGTTCTTAAAACTTTAACTGTTTCTCCTTCAACTCCCCATTCTCCTGATATTGGTTTTTCTATTACATCTTTTAATAGTTTTATATCATTCATCCCAACAATTCCTCCAATTTTTTAAGAGCATTAATTCTTTCTGTATCTATTGATTGAATATCTGTAATAATATTTTTAGGCGGTGCATAGTCTACTTCCTCATAAACAATTTCTTTGTATCGGTTGATGCTTAAATCCCAATCGTTGTTTTTAATTTCATCAAAAGGGACTAAAAAAGATTTATCGGTTCGTTTGCGTTTCTCTTCGACAGGCTCAGAGAACGCTGTTTCGGCTCCCTTCGACAGGCTCAGGGATCGGTATCTGCTTAGAATATCCGGTATATCGTTATCTTTAATTTCGGAACGTTTATCATCAAGGCTGTAACCGTCTGCTTGCATATCGTAAAACCAAACATTATGGGTTCCGCCGCTGCCGGTTTTTGTAAAAAGTAACACAGCCGTGCTTACTCCGGCATACGGTTTAAACACACCGCTCGGCATAGAAATTACGGCATTCAGTTTGTGGTTTTCAATAATTTCTTTTCGTATTTGCTTGTGTGCATTGGAAGAGCCGAATAATACACCGTCAGGTATAATAACGGCACATCTTCCGCCTGTTTTCAACATACGAAGCATTAAGCCCAAAAATAACAGTTCGGTTTTCTTGGTTTTTACGGTTTGCAATATGGATTTATCAACAGCATCGTAATCCAAACTTCCTTTAAAAGGCGGATTGGCAAGTATTAATGTAAATTGTTCTTTTATATCGGAATTACTTTCGCTGAGAGAGTCTTTTGCAATCAGTATCGGTTTTTCAATGCCGTGTAATTGCAGGTTCATAGCACCGATACGCAACATGGTGGAGTCAAACTCAATACCGCTGAACATATTGTCGTTGTAATGATCTCTAAATTTTTTATCAAGAAACCAATCGGCATGTTTCTCATGCACATATTCACCGGCTGCAACTAAAAAGCCGGCTGTTCCGCAAGCCGGGTCGCAAATGGTATCTTCTTTTTTCGGTTCTGCCATTTCCGTCATCATCTTAATAATATGCCGTGGTGTACGAAATTGTCCGTTTGTTCCGGCAGTTGCAATTTTAGAGAGCAAATATTCATAAAGATCGCCTTTGGTGTCGCGGTCTTCCATTTTAATTTTGTCAATCATCTGCACAACTTGATCAAGCAATCGAGGCGTAGGAATCATAAAAGTAGCTCCTTTCATATGTTCTGCAAAAACACCTGCTTTTGCTCCCGATTGTTTCATGTGCTCAAAAACTGTAAGAGCGTTTTTATCAGGTCTTGTAAAAAGCTCAAACATGCTTTCAGGATCTTTCTCTTTGAACGAACTCCAACGAAATTTTTGCTGCTCTTTTGTATAAATGATATTTGTAACCGGAATACCGGCAATATTACTTTTCTTTTCTTCCAGCAATTGCTTTTCATCCAAACGGCGTATGAACAATAAATATGTAAACTGTTCAATTACGGTTAAAGGATTTGAGATTCCTCCCGTCCAAAAGGATTCCCATATTTTATCGACTTGTGATTTTAGTTCTCCGGTTATCATGTAATTTTGTGATGTATTCGATTTAGTAAAACATTTTTCCGATTGTAAAATTAACATTATAAAGTTAAAAACGGGAAAGTCAGAATTTTCCTTTCATGTTAATTGGTATGCTTTTCAGATATACTTTTATTTTCTGAAAATTAAACTTGAATAAATAATAATCCCTTAATTTCTCGGGAATTCATTTTTACACTTCACCCGTAAATACATTGAATCGGCAGAATTTTTCTCAACTTTAATTTTAGTAATCTGCCGGTTGTTTTTAGCTTCAATAATGCTGAATACTTCAATTTCACCACCTAAACAAAACATAAACAATCCGTTCCCGTTTTTTCTGGCGGTATTTATTGTAACCTTATATGAAAATTTATTTGTTGAATACGCATAATAATATTTAAAATTTCCAATTTAGCACCGGCTGAACGAACATCGGGGACAAATATTAAAGGAAGATCCGGAATAACAAAAAGAGAGAATCCGACAGTCAGAAACCACCTGTTTATATGCAGCTTTACAGCTTGCGAACATAATGTACAGCGTAAAGCATTATATAAAAGAATTGTTGATAAAAGAAAGTCAAAAAAAGCAGTCTTATTACCCGATAATTTATTTGTAATTTATCTCAGTTCTATGTTATTAGGTATTTTTTATAATTTAAAATAATCATTAAAAAACAGAAGTTGATATTTTATCGAATTTGACCAGTAATCCCAATTGTGATTCCCCGGACGTTCAATATAGTCATGGGGTATATTTCTTTCAATCAACTTCTCATGCAATCTCTTATTAGCATCGTAAAAGAAATCACTAATTCCACAATCAAATATGAGTTTCAGATTGTCTCCTTTCAGCATATAAACCATATTGATTATAGTGTTTTTTTCCCAGTATTCTTGATGTTCGGAATAATTTCCTAATCGTTTATGTAAGTCCCATTTATTCGGGAAAGGGCGGATATCCATACCTCCGCTCATACTCCCGGCTGCTCCCCAAATATCTTGATGCTTAAAAGCAAGGTAAAAAGCACCGTGTCCTCCCATACTAAGACCTGTAACAGCTCTGGCAGACTTTTTTGCTGATGTATTATATTTTTTGTCTATTGTATCAATCAGCTCTTTTGAAATATAGGTTTCATATTTCATTTCCGTATCAATCGGGCTGTCAAAATACCAACTGGCAGTTCCGCCATCGGGACAAACGATTATGAAATTGTATTTATCCGCATATTCTTTGATAACGGGAACTTTTGATACCCAATCAGTATAATTGCCACCCGCTCCATGAAGTAAATACAATACCGGGGATTTCTCCTTTTGACCGGAATAACTATCCGGCAGTATTACAATATTCGGAATAGATTTATTCATAGATTTACTCCAAACCATAACTGTATCTACTTGAGATGCATTAACAATTATAGTATTACAAATTAAAAAAAATAATAATAATTTTAGTTTCATAGTTTTTGTTTAAATAGATTATAACGGTTGGTCAGCCTATGGGCAGTTTAAAGCACTTCATTTTAATTTACCATAAATTTCATTTATAGTTCTAAATTTCACCTTAACCACCTATTGTCCAATGATTTATACACTTTGCTGTATGCTCGTACTTTCTTTTCGGTCAGCGTTGGGGCAGCCATACTCTTTGACAAGTTTTGGCTTGTGCGAGAGATTCTTCGAGCAACTTGGCAATGTGTACGGTTACTAAAAGTTGGCTATAAAATTTCATTAATTTCACGGTTTAATAAGAAAAATAATTTAATTATTTTATTTAGATGCTTTTCCTTGATTTGCTACTGAGTTCACAGCTTTATTAATTTCATCTTTATTTCCCAGATAATATTTAGCTTTAACTTTAAAATTTTCATCTAAATCATAAACTAAAGGAATACCTGTGGGAATATTTATTTTTAATATTTCATCATCAGATAAATTATCTAAATATTTAACCAAGGCCCTTAAACTATTTCCATGTGCTACAATTAAAACCTTTTGTTTTTCTACAATAGCCTGTTTGATGGTTTTATTCCAATAGAGTAAAAAACGTTTTACAGTATCTTTTAAGCATTCCGTTTCCGGTAATAATTCCTTATCAATATTTTTATATTTACTTTCATTCACAGGGTGTCTATTATCTGAAATCTCCAATTCAGGCGGTCTTACATCAAAACTTCTTCGCCAAAGTAAAACTTGTTCTTCTCCATACTTTTTTGCAGTTTCTGTTTTATTCAGACCTTGCAAGGCGCCATAACTTTTTTCGTTTAACCTCCATGAACGTTCCACAGGAATCCATGCAAGATCCATTTCAGCTAATACATTCCAAAGCGTATATATTGCTCTTTTCAACACTGAAGTATATGCTAAATCGAAAGTATAGCCTTCTTTTTTAAGAATTCTGCCTGCTTCTTTAGCTTCTTGTATCCCTTTTGTTGTTAAATCAATATCTGTCCAACCGGTAAAACGATTTTCTTTATTCCATTGACTTTCTCCGTGTCGCAATAATACTAATTTCATCTTTTTTGAATTTTAAATTTAATATTCTATAAATAATTATAACAAAATTTTCTGCCCCATATTAACATTTTCTCCTATATCAACTAAAACATCTAAATTGTCAGGGAAACACAGTAACATACTTGAACCAATGCTAAAGTAACCACAAGGAGTTCCCTTTTTATATTTTTTCATTTCTTCATAATCGGTATAAATTCTGTTGACATTTAAAGAACCGACAGCAATCATTGCTAAAGGGAATTTATCTGTTTGAAAAACAGATCCGACAGAGGCATTTTTTTTAACAGCTTTGCTAAACATTTCTACTCCGATTAAATATTCCAAGCCAATATAGACCGGAATAATAGCTTTCCCTTTATTTCTTTGTGTATAAATAAACTTCCCGTCTGTGGGCGTAATCCAATAATGAATATCAGTAGGGCTTAAATAAATGTTAATGTACTTATATCCAATAAATTGGAGGTAAGTGTCTCCGATTAAATTTTTTAAATGATTTTTTTTATTGTGCTTGGAAATAAGCATTCCATCATTATCGATGTTTCCAATGTGCACAACTTTTCCTTCAACCGGACTTATTAATGCTTTATCTTGCGAATCAACAAATATATTTTGATATTGATGAAATCTTTTATTCAATCCGATGCAATCAGCAAGCTTACCTATTAATGAATTATTTGTTACTTGATTCATGTAATTATTATTAATTAATCTATTATTTATGCAATGTTTATTTCATCACATAAATAGACATCTTGTATTTTATTAAGTATTTCAATGCCTGTATCCATCGGTTTTTGGAAAACTTTCCTTCCGGAAATCAATCCCATTCCTCCTGCCCTTTTATTAATAACCGCTGTTTTAATAATTTCCCGTAAATCATTATTGCCGGCAGAAGCTCCTCCTGAATTAATCAATCCGACTCGCCCCATATAACAATTCATAACTTGATATCTTGTTAAATCAATGGGATGTTCGGTAGTTAGTTCGGTATAAACTTTTTCGTTTGTCCTTCCAAAATTAACAGACAAATATCCTTCGTTATTTACAGGCTGTTTCTGTTTAATAATGTCGGCTTCGATGGTAACGCCAAGATGATTTGCCTGTCCGGTTAAGTCAGCCGAAAGATGGTAATCTGTGTCCTTTGTCTTAAAAGCAGGATTTCGCAGATATGCCCATAAGACAGTTACAAGTCCCAATTGATGTGCATATTTAAAAACCTTTGAAATTTCCTGAATCTGTCTGTCACTTTTTTCTGAACCAAAAAATATTGTTGCACCAATACCAACTGCTCCCATATTGAAAGCCTGATCTACATCTGCAAATAAAATCTGATCGTAACTTTCAGGATAAGTTAATAACTCATTATGATTTAATTTGACAATAAAAGGAATTTTGTGTGCATATTTTCGTGCAACAGAACCAAGTACACCAAGCGTGGAGACAACGGCATTACAACCGCCGCTGATAGCCAAGCTCACAATATTTTCAGGATCGAAATACATTGGATTAGGAGCAAATGATGCCCCTGCACTATGTTCTACTCCCTGGTCTACCGGTAAAATCGACAGATAACCTGTATCAGCGAGTCGGCCATGATTATAAATTGTTTGCAAATTTCGTAAAACCGGTATTGGCCTGTCTGACTGACTTAAAATTTCATCAATAAAATTATTATTTGGTAAATGCAAGTTTTCTTTTGAAACAATACATTTGTGCTGAAGAAGATCTTCAGCTTCATTTCCTAAAATTTTTGTTATTTCTTTTAACATAATTTTTCCTCCTATTTTTAATTTATTATTTTTTTAATTGTTGATATTAACAACTCATTTTCTTCAGGCAGACCAATGGATATTCTGAAATACGTATCTAACCATTCATCTGATAAATCTTTAACAAGAATACCTGCCTCTTTTAATTTCACAGCAAAATCAGGAATTTTTGTATTTATCAAACTGAAATTAGTTTTTCCCGGAAAAACACGAACTCCTGCTGTTGCTAAATCTTTTTCCGTCTTTACTTTTTCACGAAGTATTTTACCCACGGCAGCACTCATATATTCAGGTTTTTTTAATGCTTCAACAGCAGCGAAGACAGTAGGAGTAGATAAGTAAGCAGGGAAATCAGCAAAATGGTGCTTAAAATTATCTCCCGTTAAAAGATATCCAAGCCGAAGCCCTGCCAACGAGAAAGCCTTATCCATTGTTCTTGTTATGGCCAGGTTTGGATATTTTTCAATCAACCCTGCAAAGGTCTGTCCCGAAAATTCATAGTAGGCTTCATCCACCAACAATAATGCGTTTTTGTTTTGAAGTATTTTCTCAACCAGGTCATAATCTAATAATATTTTTCCGGTAGGATTATTCGGGTTGTCAATAATTAAAAGAGCCGGTTCATCCAATTGGCTTAATACTAAATTGTGGTCTAAGCTAAAATCGGGGGGAGAAATTTGAATCTTTGTCAGCTTACGAGCCTGTTTTAAGGCATATTGTGCAACAGGGAAAAATGAGGGATACACCATTATAATTTTTCGATCCTTTGAAAAAACATTAATAAGCTCTCGTAATAATAAATCGGAACCATGACTTAAAACTATTCTGTCAGCAGCTACATCATTGTATTTGCTTAGAAGGTTTTTTAATTCATTCAAATATTTTAATCCGGAATACCGGTTTACATTCTCCATGCCTTTTACCGCTGCTTTTCTGATGCTTTCAGCAGGTAAATACGGATTTTCGTTCATATGTAGCTTAGTTGTCATTTCACTTCAATTAGCGTTTCTGTTTTATATCCGGTAATAACTTTTACAAAACCTTGTAATTTGTTATCTGTTTTAATATCTCCCGTATCAACACGAAGGCAGTCCAGTCGGCTTATTTTATCTTCGGTTGCAACAATAATTATATCTTTTTTATCAATTAATTTTAAAACTTCCGGCGTAAATTGTTTACTTGCTCTGCCGAATATAAAACCATTGCCTCCGATAGGTGTCAGTATGATTTTTGTTTTGCGGTATTTCTTTATTAATTCCAATAATCCTTTTTCATTTAAATCTGAACCAACCAGTTGACCATTAAAAATTGCATCGATACCCAGCAAGGTTTTTTGAACACCAAATTTCTCAGCTACAGTAGCCAAAGTAGTACCGGGATCCAAAATATACAGGGCATCGTTCTCAATATTTTCTAATAAATATTGTGCAATTTCTTTTTTACTTAACTCTTCCGGTTTGCTTACGTTTGAAGGTTCTTTTTTCCCTTGCAAAAGACTTGGATTTTTAGGAACTTTTAAGTAACCATACAATTTTGCTCCTAATTTACCTGCACGAAAAGCTTCTTCATCAATATCAAGCACTTCTTTTTCGATAAACTGATCAGTTTCATTGTTAATAATTTCTGCTGCCGCAGTAGTTGAAAGTGCAAAAACAGGACTAAACATTTTTACTCCGGACGGAATGCCTACCACCGGAGTTGTTAAGCCCAATATATCGTAAATATCTCTTGCAGTACCATCTCCTCCGACGAATATTAAAAGCTCAATTCCCTTATCTGCCATTTCACGAACAATTCTTTTTGTATCATCAGCGTTTGTTTCTTTCCCAATTGTAGAAATAACGTCATATTTAAAATCAAATTTCTTTAAATAATCCTCGCCCATTTTTCCGGGTGCTGTTATAAAATAAAGGTCTTTTCTATTAATCAAAACAAGTGTATCTTCTATTCTTTGCGGAGTGGTTGGCACTGCTCCTAACTCCAATGCTTTTTTATATGTTTCACCATCGGTACCTTTTAAACCAACACTTCCGCCCATTCCTGCAATTGGATTTACTATTAATCCTGTTTTTTTCATATTTTTAATTTTTATTCCAAATTTTTGTCAATTTCTCCATTGGGGAGCATGTTATCGGGATGATAAATCCCTGCTTCTTCTTTTTTATAGCGGATACACTCTTCCCAGTTACCATAACAATAATTATCTATCCAATATTTGTTTAGTTTATTTAGTTCCCAATAAAACTTCATCGGGCAAACAGGAAACCATTTACATTTCTTTTGTTTAATGTTCATAAAACAAATTATTTATCACGAATAGGTTTTTTTAACGTGGCTTTTGTAAGCCTTTCCAGTTTTTTATTTAGAAAAGCATCCAATGCATCTTTGGCTACAATTCCTCTTGCAAGATATAGTTCTGCGTTTCTGTCATTTAAAACATTGAATGCATTTGGACCGGTGTTGCCAATAATAAAATATGATACTCCTTCGTTAACTAAATCAATCAATCCTGAATGATTATCATCGTGTCCGGGATTAACCCTTGCTTCCGTTTCTTTGGTATCGCTGTTGTAAATTAAATAATATGGAGCTTCACCAAATCTTTTTGCAATTTTACTTTCTAAGGTTTTGTTTTCAGTCGCTAATAATATTTTCATTTTATTTATTATTTAATGATTAACTAATTCTGTTTATGTTTTTAGTATAGCAGGCAAAACTTTGCCTCTGTTATGATCTGCCATTTCTTTAATGACTATTTTTATTTAATATTAATTTTTACATGAAATCTTTCAATCTTTTATATTTTTCTATTGTTATTGTTTCAAACGAGGGGTTATAAAGAAGTGCTGACGGATGTGTTAACGGATAAATTTTTACCCCGTTAAAATTTAATAATTGTCCGTTAATATTTTTAAAACTCATATTCGGATTGTCGGGATTAATATGGTATTTTAATAAAATCGAACGAGTTGCATAATAGCCTAAAGGCACAATAAATTCAGGTCGGATAATTGATATTTCATCGTTTAAAAATTGGCTGCAGGCATTGATTTCATTTGCTTTGGGTTTGCGATTTTTAGGCAGATTACATTTTACGAGATTAGTCATAAAAACCATATTTCTGTCAATTTCTGCTTCATATAATAATTTATTAAACACCTTGCCGGAAGGACCGACAAACATTTTGTTTTGTATATCTTCTTTGGCACCCGGAGAAAGAGCAACAAACATGATGCGAGCATCAATATTTCCTTCCCCGATAAGTGCATTTTTTCGAGTGACAGACAAACTACATTTCTCACAACTTCTAATTTGATTATTAAGTTCGTCTAACAATTTACGTTTTTCAATTGAGCTATATAATTTCATTTTATTGTGTTAATAAGATAAATAATAGTGTGCCATACGAATTTAGTTGTTATAAAGTATTATATATAACTTTTATTTCATTTCTGTCTAACTGAATGTAATCTGATACCTTATAAAGGAAATAATCTGCCTCAGACATGTTTTTTATTTTTTTCAGCATAAACCAAATTGGTTCATACCGTTTATGCCCAATTTCTTTTTGAAGTTCAAGTGCTGATATTTTTTTCCCTATGATATTCAAATAAGCTATAGTAGATAACCAATATTTTAATGGTAAATTACTGTTTTCTATAATAGTACCATTTTTAAGTGATGTTCTATATTTACATTCTTTACATTCAAAACTCTTCTTATCTTCTTTCCAATAATACTCAACACTTCCACACTTTTTACAAATAACACCCTCTTTCTCTCTAATACATCTTAATATTTGACAGCAAGTCGATTCGTCAGGGAAATACTTATAAAATTCAGATAATTTCATAATACAAAAATAAACATTTTAGGTAATATTACGGATAATTTCCGGATAATTTAATATGCGCAAAACTAATTATAGTCTTCTTTTTTTGTTACATACTAAAGTTAGAATTTCAATAAGAACGATGGCTTAAAAAATAGATCTTTTATATAAATGATATTTGTAACAGGAATACCGGCAATATTACTTTTCTTTTCTTACGGCAATTGCTTTTCATCCAAACGTCGTATGAACAATAAATATGTAAACTGTTCAATTACGGTTAAAGGATTTGAGATTCCTCCCGTCCAAAAGAATTTTCATATTCAGATATTGACAGGCGATACAGAAATCGTTCAAGCAGATAACGAAAAATTATAACTTGAAAAGCAATATTTTCTTCAAGTGAAATATTCAATAATTTAGCTCTGATTGATGCAGGACTTATCATATTAATGTTTGTAAATAAGGTGTAATAACTTTTTCTATTCGCATATTTTTAGCAAATTTCATTAGTTGATCTATATTTCTGTCTTTTCGTTTTATATAAGATTTCAAAACTTCTAATGTGATTTCCATTCCAATTTTATTGCGAAATTTAACCGCATCACAAACTGATTTCTCTAATGAATAAATAACTATTTGTTCACCATCTGTTTTTATTTTCGTAACTCCGGACTTATAATAATTTTCAGACCAATAATATAATTTTATAGGTGGAAACGGGGGTAGTTTTATTTTAGTTTTTCTCGGTATTGCTATATGATAAAGAGGTGATACAGATGTTGTAAGTTCATAATGCTGCCATGCAGAAAACATACACAAAACACCATTCGGTACCATACGACAGACTTCTGCCAATTCGTTATTACCTGCTAATTCACTGTGTTTATACAAACCTTTTTTAATTTTAGAG
>Ga0209633_10004898_pt1 | contig 11918 bp, 15 predicted proteins | sample Cruoilmetagenom1_FD_187290 | JGI IMG/M metagenome (GOLD analysis project Ga0209633, IMG submission 187290) | Oil polluted marine microbial communities from Coal Oil Point, Santa Barbara, California, USA - Sample 1 (SPAdes) (version 2) | ecosystem: Environmental > Aquatic > Marine > Oil seeps ... | reverse complement strand
AAGCAAATGATGATCAAACTATCAATGAATTAGAAAAGATAGGTAGACCACCATATCCAAATAATAGTTTGGTAAAAAATACTTTGACTGAGCGAAAATTATTAAAAAAGTACGAAGGTCCAGATACAAAGAAAATACTCAGTATGTTTTCTATTTATAAAGACTTTGTTTTTTATCCCGAATATTCTATTAATGATAAATTAAAAGCATTAAAAGGTAGTCCTTTTTCATTAAATCATTTATGGCCCGAAGCAAAAAATACAAATCTGTTTGAAAGCGCAACTAGATTTAAAGTACCCATTTATATTTTTCAAGGTAAATATGATATGACGACAGTTACATCCGTCGCTAAAAAATATTTTGACACAATACAAGCTCCAAAAAAACAGTATTATAATTTTGAAAAGTCGGCCCATTGGCCGCATATTACAGAATTTGAAAAGTATAAATCGATTATTAAAATCTCAAAACAAGAATTAGAGCAATCATCTAAACATTAATCTTTTACTGCTCCTAGCAATAAGTTATGAAGAAAATTTTAAAAGTTTCATTATTAAGCTTATTTATTATTGTTATAGCAACAATATTAATTATATGGATAATGAGCCCGGGAAAAGCTATTCCATTTGTAGATGAAAACGGCAATAAAATTGAAAATAGCATTTCTGAAATTGAAAAAATTCAAATAGGAGGTATTGATCAATATTTAATTATCAGAGGAATTGATGTAACTAAGCCAGTCTTACTTTTTCTTCATGGTGGACCAGGATCGCCTGAATTTCCTATGATGAAAGATGACAAGTTGATTCTTGAAAAAGAATTTGTTATTGTACATTGGGAACAACGAGGGTCAGGAAAATCCTTATCTAAAGATATTCCTGAGGCAAGTATGAATTTAGAACAATTTATTTCAGATGCTTCAGAAGTAAGTGAACACTTAAAAAAACGTTTTAATCGAGAAAAAATATTCTTAATGGGTCATTCCTGGGGATCTTTTCTTGGTATTTTGACCGTCAATAAACACCCTCAACATTTTTATTCATATATCGGAATTGGACAGGTAGCATCTCAATTTAGAGCTGAACAAATTTCGTTTGATTGGGTGAAGAGAGAAGCTAAAAAGAGAAATGATAAAGATGCAATAAAAGAATTATCAAATATGTTCTTCCCTGATTCATTAGCAGATAATAATACCTGGTTAGAATTCTTAATGAAAGAACGAAAATATGTAAATAAATATAGAGGTGGATTAAGTAGAGAAGAAGTTAATATTTGGTTTGATATAGGTAAATTAATTTTAACTACTAAAGAGTACACCATAAGTGATAAATTAAAGTTTATGAAGGGGAATTTTTATTCAATGGAAAGATTATGGTCTAATGTAATTCAAACAAACCTATTTACTACAATTGATAGCATTAAAATACCAGTACACATTATTCAAGGAGTTCATGATTATCAAACCCCTTATATTGTTGCTAATGAATTCTATTCTAATTTAAAAGCTCCAACAAAAACCTTGCATACTTTTGATAATTCTGCCCATACTCCTTTTCTAGATGAAGTCGAAAAATTTAATTCAATAATTAAGGAAATAATATTAACAGATAAAAGGTAAATGTGAATTATATACAGTCCCTCAAATAAATCTATTTTCTTTTATAATGATTTTTTAAAAAAGGAAACCAAGTTTTACCATTATCTTTAGAGCATCCTACAACCAGTTCATTTTCTAATTCAGATAGTTGCTTATAAATTAACTTAAAACAATATGACTCTTCGGACTCATTTTCATCTTTTAAACCTGATGTTAAATTACAAAAAGTCAATATTCCTTCATTAACACTTCCTTTAAACACATCCATTTTTCCAGAATCAGTATCTAACGTAAACAACTTAAACGTATTTTTTTCTAAATCACACCCTATGGTATTATCCATAGTTATAATACTATTCTCTTTAGCTAGTTTTATTTTTTCAGTAATAAATGTATTTTCAAAACTATAACTAGCAGATCCTTCCCCTGTTTTAATCCAACCACTAGATGGCATTGAGCTATATACTACCACATCAAACTCACCTATCAAATAATGAATCTTGCTAAAACAATTATTTAACACTTCTTTATTGATAGTTGACATATATCCCAACATAGTTGTTTAGTTTGTTTTTTGATTTTTAGACAAAAAGTTCGGTCTATTTAATAAAGACGCCTATTATAAGTACGTGTTACTAACTTTAACACTTAATTTGATATTTTCAGGATAAAAAAAATCAATTCTTGAAATGGTATAGGCAACGCGGATAATCATTTTCTTTGCCGATAGATGATTACTAATATTTTACACTTAAAAACAAAAAAAGGCAGGTGGTCAAAATTGATTTTAGCTATTAAGAAAATATTAAAACAACTAATGCACAAGGGTCTTTTTCCCTTATATTAGAACTAAGTTAAAATATATATATTTGAAAAACATAGCTACTTTCTCTTGTTTATTTAAAAGAGCAACTTAGTGTAATGGCAAGCAAATAAATTAAAATAATTAGATCATGAAAAAACGAACTAAAAAAATACTTATAATCAGTCTTATTGCATTATTAGGGATAGTGTTTATATTTTCAAAAGCAACTCGAATTTCGCCTATTGCTTTAGGAATTCATAATGAAACCTATACCCCTATATTTTCTGATGAAGCTATTAAAGGTTATGATCCTATCACTTATTTAACAGAACAAAAGGCAGTTGCTGGAGATAAAACGTACTCATATGAATGGAATAATGCAAACTGGTCTTTCTCTAGTGAAGAAAATAAAAATTTATTTATTGCACAGCCAGAAAAATATGCTCCTCAATATGGAGGTTATTGCGCTCTTGCGGTAAGTAGAGGAATAACTGCATTTATCTCTCCAGAATCTTTTGAAATAGTAGATGATAAATTGTATTTATTTGCAGATGATGCTGCTCATAAAAAATGGAAGATTGATCAAGTAGAAAATTTAAAAAAGTCTGATGCTAATTGGAAATAATTATTTTTATTTAATATAGAATTAAAAATTTGATAAAAATCACTTACTTATTTGAAGGTTTAAAAGAGTTCAATACTTTAATATACATATAAGGGCTCACGTCTTTATAACCAGTAGACCCCAGCTCCTCACCCTCTTTGTCTAAGACCACTACATAAGGGAAATCTCTATCTAAATTATATTTTTCTACCAATTTTTTATTTTTTTCTTGTAATTCCTCAGATAATCTATTTTCAATCTTTCTCGGGAACTCAGCTTTGAGCATTACAAAATGTTCTAGCGCATAGGCTGTGAACTCGGGATTAGTCCACATTTCTTTTTCAAACCTAATACAAAGCCCGTTCCAATCAGAACCTTGAAATACCAGTATAATCTTTTGATTCTTTTCGTTTGCCAATTTTTTTGCTTCATCAATATCGGTAAGCCATTGTTGTGCTTGGGTAGTAAAAGCGGCACATACAAAAAGGCAACAAAGAAGTATATTTTTTCTCATGTTGAGTGGGGATTTTATATCATATTATAACGTATAAAAACATACCTTTAGTGTATCACAATTTATTTATTTAACTATACTTTAACTTTAACTAAAAACATCTCTCTAAATCTTCCCAAAAATTGGTGTAAGATTTTGTAACCACCTCAGCATCTTCAATGGTTATTGGCACTTTTAAAGCTAAAGGCGCAAATGCCATTGCCATACGATGGTCATTATAGGTTGAAATACTACAATTTTTATTGATTTTTACGGATGGCTTTAAATACAAACTCTTATTGGTCACAGAAATATCAGCACCAAGTTTTGTTAATTCAGCATCTAAAGCAACTAATCTATCTGTTTCTTTGATTTTTAAAGTATGTAAACCTGTTAAATTACAAGCTATTCCTAATCCGAAACAAGTAACGGCAATTGTTTGGGCAATGTCTGGAGCGTTTCTAAGGTCTAATTCTAAAGGCTGAGATTTCTCGACTGTACTCGAAATGACATTCGTTTTTTTAAGCAAGATTGCGTTCTCTTGAAACTCAGTTTCTACACCAAACTTTTTATAAATATCTGTTAAACAACTATCGCCTTGCAGGCTAACCTTTCTATAAGAAGATAATTCTATGGTTGTTCCTACTCCACTTAAGGCAACCAAGCTATAAAAATAAGATGCCGAACTCCAATCAGATTCTATTACTATTGTTTTATTCTCAATACTCTTTTTTGGTTCAATTTTTATATAATTTCCATTAAAAGTAGTTGAAATTTCCAATTCTTTTAATAAAGTCAATGTCATTTCTAAATAAGGACGGGAAGTAACTTCACCAAGTAATTCAATTTCTAGTCCGTTTTCTAAAGATGGAGCTATCAATAATAAAGCAGAAATGTATTGACTACTCACATTTCCATTGATACTTACTTTATTTTTAGTGAGTTTTTTTCCTTTGATTCGCAATGGTGGGTAGCCTTCTTTATCAACATATTCAATATTAGCATCTAAGCTCCGTAAAGCATCTACCAATATTTTAATAGGTCTATTCTGCATCCGTTCAGAGCCAGTCAGCAACACTTCTCTCCCATCAAATACAGAAAAATAAGCAGTTAAAAAGCGCATAGCCGTTCCGGCATGTGAAATATCGACTAGTTCTTTCTTAGTATTTAATGCATATGTTAAATGCTTACTATCATCAGAATTTGATATGTTTTTGAGACTTAGATTTGAATAAAATTGTTTCAAAATCAACAACCTGTTCGATTCACTTTTTGAACCCGAAATTTTAACGGTAGCACTATTTATTTTTTTATTCGAGTAATATAAAAGTAAGTTCATTAATATTATTGAATGTGTTGTTGTAATTATTTCATATTCCTATTTGTCACCCAGATACCATAAAGTATACTAACAACAGATTTGGTAACAAAAAACCGTTTCCATTTACCTTCAGAAAAATTTTGGACTTTAATACCTTCGATATCAAAATTTATAATAGATGAAAAGCTATTAAATAATAATGATACTATAACTATAGCTGTAAAAAAAAGGAAAGAAATTATAAGTGTCTTTTTCCAAAAAACACTTGTTTTTATTTTTTCTAAAAAGGTCATTATTTTAGTTTAGGGTTGTTATGATGACGATCATGATCACGTTTAGTTTTGATCTCCATTTTCTTGTCGAAGGAGGTTTGTAGATCTATTCCTGTCTGATTAGCCAAACATAAAACGACAAAAAGCACATCAGCCAACTCTTCCCCCAAATCTATATTTTTATCGCTTTCTTTTTCACTTTGTTCGCCATAACGACGAGCAATAATACGAGCTACTTCACCAACCTCTTCAGTTAGTTGTGCCATATTGGTTAGTTCGTTAAAATAACGAACACCGTGTTGTTGAATCCAATTATCAACTATGTGTTGTGCGTTTTTAATATTCATTGTTTGACTATTTATTATTTCGTTCAACTGAAATATTATTTCAATTTAGTCTAATAGATTAAAAATAGGTTTCGACTTTACTTTATCTTGAGCAGAAACGAAAGGCTCAACCTGACAGTTAATTTCTATTTTAATCTTTTACTCAAAGGTACTTTAAAAATTCTGTTCTTGTTATTTCTTCTGCTCCCAAACTTGCCAAATGCTTGTTATAGACTTGACAGTCTAATAATTTATAATTCTCTGATTTTAATTTTTCTACTAGATAGATAAATGCAATTTTAGAAGCATTTGACACTTTACTAAACATACTTTCTCCACAAAATATCCTGCCTAAATTATCTTTGCTCACAGGCAGGTCAATTCCATACAATCCGCCTACAAGCTCATTATCTAACCAAACCTCAACTGATTTTGCGAACCCGAATTCATGTAATTTTGTATAGGCTTGCTGCATTTCATTAGTTATCCAAGTTCCTCCTTGATCTTTTCTGTTTATTGTTTTACAATTAGCAATAACTTGATGAAAACAAGTGTTGTATGTAATTTTAAATATCCTTTTACGGATTAATTGCCGCATACTTTTCGAAACCTTTAATTTTTCAGGAAATAAGACCATTCTTTGATCTGGGCTATACCAAATAATGGGCTCACCTTCATTATACCACGGAAAAATTCCTCTTTTATAAGCCAATAATAATCGCTCAACAGACAAATCACCTCCTATTGCTACAACTCCTTCAGGAGAGGCTAATTCTACAGGAGGGAATGATATGTTATCCGATAAAATATGCATAAATCAAACTAAATTAAGCAATAAAAAAGGCTTCTGTTGAAGCCTTAATATTTTATAACCAAAAGGTTGCCACAGTACCGCTCTTTGCGGATACTTCGCAATGACATTTTTTAGAATGGTAAATCATCTGGTTCGCTATCACTAACATTGTCAGCAGGTTCAAAAGCATCGACTGCTTCAATAGGAGCTATTTCATTTGGAGCTTCTGCTTGTAATTTTTCGATTCTCCAGCCTTGAATAGAATTAAAATACTTGGCCTCACCTTCAGGATTTATCCATTCTCTACCACGTAAATTAATGCTTATCTTAACATCTTCACCAATATTGTAATTATTTAATAATTCACATTTATCTTGGGTAAATTCTACCATCAACATTTGAGGATATTGCTCATCCGTAGTTATCACCATTTCGCGTTTTCTAAATCCCCCAGTACCATAGGTTTTGGCTTCATCAATCTTCTTAATTTTTCCTGTAATTTCCATTGTTTGTTAATTATTTTATTAAAAGTACTTTCCAAGCACGTTCTACATCATTATTATCTAAAAATTGTTGCGCAAATTTATGTTTTTCCTGTGTTTTTAAGCCTATATATTGTTGATTATCCTTTGCAAAGTTATCAACATCTTGTTGATTAGGTATGACTTCAACATTAGCCAACATCCCTAAATTATTCCCCGTAAGTATATTACTATTCTTAATTTCAAGAGGAATTTGATCAACTCCAATTCCTAAAGTAGCCAAAGGTTTTGGTATTTCAAAAAATCCGCTTTTGGCCCTAGAATAGTAGCTCCCTCCCGCTCTGGCAACCAAATCTAGCTTTTCTTGAACTATTATTTTATCATCATCAAGTACATCTTCACTAATATGCATTTTCAATACCTCACAAATAATTAAATTTCCTGCACCACCTTTTGTCCCTAAAGCAACTATCTCATTTACTTTACATTCAAATTGTATAGGAGATTCTGCTACTCTAAAAGGCTTTACGACCTCTGAAGGTAACATTGTAAACCCTGCTTTTTCAAACTCATTGATCTCTTTTGCATACTCAGTACTTGATAATGACATTTGTTGTACAATGCTATTATTCACTACATTTATAACCACTTCTTTTACTTCATAAACATTTTCTAAGGTATGTTTTGTCGTATTATCTCTAACCCTTCTTGCCGGTGAAAAAATAAGGATAGGCGGATTAGCACTGAATACATTAAAAAAACTAAATGGCGATAGGTTTGAACTCCCATTATTATCAATGGTGCTAGCAAAGGCTATAGGCCTAGGTGAAATAGCACTTAATAGATAGCCATGCAACTTAGCAGTAGAAATTTGTGAAGGATCTATAGTAAACATTTATAATCTAATTATTTGAAATATTGTAAAATACAAAAATACTTAATTAGCAGACATAATAAGCGTTATTTTTTTTAGTTATATCAAGAGATAATTTTATATTTGTTATAATGAATCTTCCCTTAAATAAGAATGCACTTCGTTGGATACTTATAATTGCAGCTTTTTTACTCGTTGCACTTATTTTATGGAATACTAACACTTTCTTTCAAAAATTCAAGCAAGAAGAACGGGTCAAAATGGAAGTAATTGCGACTGCACTTGAAAATATGAATAATCCTGACCTGGATGTCAATATAACCTTAGAAGGTAAAATAATTGCTAGCAACAAAAACATCCCTATGATTTTAACAAATAAGGATGGTAAAATTGTAGGTTGGAATAATTTAGATTTAGAAACAGAATCAAGTTTTGATGATCTTCCTACAAAAGAAAGAATGTATCTTATGAATCAATTAGGTATAATGAAGGGAGAAAACGAACCTTTATTAATACGTGAATATAATAGTGATAAAATTTATCAGAGAATACATTATAGAGATTCTGACATTCTCAATAAATTGCAATATTATCCTATTGCCTTATTGTTAATTTTATTTCTCTTTGGTACAATTATTTATTTGGTATTCAAATCAAATAAAGTTGCCGAACAAAATAAGTTATGGGCCGGTATGGCTAAAGAAACAGCACATCAAATTGGCACACCGCTCTCTTCCTTATTAGGTTGGGTTGAAATTTTACGTATGGACAATGCTTCTGAAAGTACCGTTGTAGAGATTGAAAAAGACATTGATCGTTTAAATACCATAGCAGATAGATTTTCTAAAATTGGTTCTATTCCGAAGTTAACAAGGCATAATATAGTTGCTGAAACAAAAAAATCATATGATTATTTTGCCTCTAGAGCTTCTAAACTTGTAGATTTTCATTTTGAGACCGATGAAGATTTAAAAATATATGCCATGATCAATCCTCAATTATTTAGTTGGGTCATAGAAAACTTGGTTAAAAATGCCATAGATGCAATGGATGGTAAAGGAACTTTGAGAGTAAAAGTTCAACCTAAAAACGGCAAATATGTTCAAGTATTAATTACAGATTCTGGGAAAGGTATTCCTAAAAGTATGTATACCAAAATATTTGACCCCGGCTATACTACTAAAAGACGTGGTTGGGGGCTAGGTTTATCGCTTACCAAAAGAATTATAGAAGATTACCACAGTGGTAGAGTACAAGTCGAAAAATCTGAAATCGATAAAGGAACAACCATGAGCATCCTACTTAAAGAGATATAACTATAGAGGTTAGAAATACAAAAATAATTCTAGACCAAAAAGCTAGAGATGTTTTTAGCAATTACTTCAAATTCTTCTTTAGACAGATTTACTTTATGTTTAAAATCAATATCGTTCATTGAATCTAGTGGAATTAAATGTACATGCACATGAGGTACTTCTAAGCCAATAACAGTCATTCCTATTCTTTTACAAGGCACTGCTTTTTCAATAGCCAATGCGACTTCTCTAGAAAAACTCATCAAGCCATTATACGTTTTCTCATCTAAGTCGAAAAGTTTATTTACTTCTTTTTTAGGAACAACTAAGGTATGCCCCTTTGCATTTGGATTGATATCTAAAAAAGCGAAAAAATCATCATTTTCAGCTATCTTGTAGCAGGGAATTTCTCCATTAATTATTTTAGTAAATATAGAACTCATTTTTTTACTTTTAGCTGTTGTTTTTTTGGAGTTTGAAATTTAGAATTTAATTTATCTAGTAATTTCTAAAATTTCAAATTTCATGATACCGTTAGGCACCTTGATTTTAGCTATATCGCCAACACCTTTTCCTAATAATCCCTTACCAATAGGCGAATTAACCGATATTTTACCCGTTTTAAAATCTGATTCTGAATCAGCTACCAGAGTATAATTAAATTCCATATTATTAGCAACATTCTTAATTTTAACTTTTGATAATGCTAATATTTTAGAGGTATCTAATTGTGACTCATCAATAACCCTAGCAGAAGCTACCACATTTTTTAACTGTGCTATTTTAAATTCTAATAACGATTGTTCTTCTTTGGCAGCATGATATTCGGCATTTTCACTCAAATCACCTTTATCTCTGGCTTCAGCAATAGCATTCGTAACTCTAGGTCTTTCAACATGTTCTAATTGCTCTAATTCATCTTTTAGTTTCTTTAGCCCTTCCTCTGTATAGTATGACACATTGCTCATAGTCTTATCCTTTTAAATAAACCCGTTTTTTATGTAATAGAAAATCTATTACAGTTTTCAAACACTTCAAAATAAGTCGTTTCACTTCATTTTGCGATGTCAACATAGCAATGCTATGCCAAAATCACTAAAATATCTTATTTTATTGTATTCGAAACCTTCATTACGAAGTACTACTACATAACTCGGGTTAAAAAACAAAATCTCATGCCGAAACAAAATTCCGATTGAGATTCGTATACAAATGTACAAAATATTTGTAATTTGCGCTGTGCAACAAAACGTAAATTAATGCAAAAGTTAATTATATTCATACTTATTATTGGCTTGTTTTCTTGTGGAACTTCTGATGACGGCAACTCAGGTTTACCAAATGTGCCTGTTAATGAAACTGTTTTTTTGAATACAACAGGTAACTTGCAAGTTGTTGGGGGGTCGGCAGTTATATCAGGAGGAATTTCTGGAATCATTGTTTATAGATTTTCAACAGATCAGTTTTTAGCATGGGATAGAGCCTGTCCGCATTTACAACCAAATGAATGCGCCGGAATGAATCTTGATGGGTTTTTCATGGTTTGTTCTTGTGACGATAGCAAATTTTCAATTCTAGATGGATCCCCTCAAAACGGTACTCCATTTGCTGCCAGACAATACAGGGTTATTAAAAATGGAGAAACTTTAATTATTACGAATTTTTAAAATATTTTAAGTGATTGATTATTTTTCTTCTGATTTTAAATTAGGTATTCTTGGTGGAGGGCAACTCGGTAGAATGTTACTCGCCGAAACTCAAAAATTTGATATTTACACCTGTGTTTTAGATGCTTCAAAAGAGGCTCCTTGTGCTGCTCTTTGTAATGAATTTTATCAAGGCGATTTATTAGATTACGATACTGTTTATGAGTTTGGAAAAAAGGTAAATAGTCTCACCATAGAAATTGAAAATATAAATGTTGACGCTTTAGAACAATTAGAGAAAGAAGGCGTTAATATATTTCCATCATCAAAAACATTGAGGACTATTCAAAACAAAGCAACACAAAAGTTGTTTTATATTGACCATAATATTCCTACAACTCCTTTTTCCCGTTTTGCATATACAAATGAAATTTCAACAGCTATAAAACATGAAACTTTGACTTTCCCTTTTGTATGGAAAAGCGCTCAGTTTGGTTATGATGGTACAGGTGTTAAAATTGTAAAAACCAATGCCGATTTAGAAGATTTACCGAATGTAGAGTGTGTTGTAGAAGAATTAATTCCTTTTAAAAATGAATTGGCAGTTGTTGTTGCTAGAAATGTAAAAGGTGATGTAAAAACATATCCGGTTGTTGAAATGGAATTTCACCCTGAAGCAAATCAGGTAGAATATGTGATTTGTCCGGCAAGGATACCTAAAGAAATTGCGAAAAAAGCCCAGCAAATAGCTTTAAAAGTTTCTCAATCTTTTGAACATATTGGGTTGTTAGCTGTCGAATTATTTCTAACTCAAGATGATGAAATATTAGTAAATGAAGTTGCTCCCAGACCTCATAATAGTGGTCATTATAGTATTGAAGCCTCATATACCAATCAATTTGAACAGCATTTACGAGCTATTTTAAATCTGCCTTTGGGAAATACTTCAAGTAAAGTAGGCGCTGTTATGGTAAATTTGGTTGGAGAAGAAGGTCATACAGGAAAGGTGATTTATAAGAATATGGACGTTATTTTACAGATGAATGGTGTAACACCTCATATTTATGGTAAAAAAATAACAAAACCTTTCCGTAAAATGGGACATGTAACTATTGTTCATAAAGACTTGAATGAGGCAAGGCAAATAGCTGAAGGAGTAAAGAAAACTATAAGAGTTATTAGTACTAAATAAAATGAGTTCAATATAAAAAATATAATTTATTTTAGTACTTTGTCTGTTTGAGCGCAGTCGAGAACTATTAAAAACCTCTCGACTGCGCTCGAGGTGACCTAAATTTATTAATTTATGATATATAGAGGTGTATTAAAAAAAATGAGAACTGAAATAGGGCCACCTGTTCAGTATTATTTGATGATGGAAAATGATTTTATCAACTTAAATCAAGTACT
>Ga0209633_10004897_pt1 | contig 11919 bp, 10 predicted proteins | sample Cruoilmetagenom1_FD_187290 | JGI IMG/M metagenome (GOLD analysis project Ga0209633, IMG submission 187290) | Oil polluted marine microbial communities from Coal Oil Point, Santa Barbara, California, USA - Sample 1 (SPAdes) (version 2) | ecosystem: Environmental > Aquatic > Marine > Oil seeps ... | reverse complement strand
ATTCAATATAATTTGGTTTTGTTTACATTAATGTAGTTTATGATCATTTCTACCATTTATGCTATTAACCTAAATCATCATTCAGAGTTTATACATCCCAAATTTACAGCAGTATACGGACATAACCCATTAACTTGCTGTTCTTACCATTGCGCCTGTTGCTTTTATCTTCACTAATTAAATGACTCTCTAATTCCTCATCCAATGCCGCTTCTGTTAATTTCTTAATAAGTGGTGTCAGAATACCATCCTTGTCTGATAAAGGTTTACCACTTTTTAAATCCTCTAAGGCTTTGTTAAAATCAAATTCTTTGTTATTCATGTCAATCCTCCTTCTTTATTATTATATACTATCAGACTGACACAAAACTTTGAATGGTCTCTATTTTTCTATGCTGAATTATACACCTACCTTTTTCAGCGTGTCACGCCTTAGCTTTGGTATCAGAGATATAGCCTCATTTTTAATTTCGTTAAATTGCCCTCTTTTTGATTTATATATATCGTCTCGGTCAACGCCATAAAAAATCAGACACGTTTTTTATTATCAACTGTGTGAAGAGTAACTACCAAAGGTCAAAAGCAGACTTGACACCCTTTCTCATTATTAGTTGTTATATTGTCAAAGAAATATTATAATACCCATAGGTGTATTATTTATAATCAAAACAAAAAAAGGAGGTTATGATGTGGGGTTTTAGAATATTATATTCAGTTTTTATTTTTACTGTTTTTTTAACTTTCAAAGACGAGTTGGGGATAGATCAACATTATGCTATTACGTATTCTCTTGGTATTATTCTGGCTGCTTATCTGGTGGAAATTGTGTTTAGAGAGTTGAGAAGTTACAAAATACTGTCAGCTATAGGGGGGACAGTATTTTTCCTTATAATGGGATATATTATAACAGCTACACTCAGCACATTTTTTACTAATGCAGCATTTACATTGAGTTTTTACTTTGTGATTTCATATTTGGGTAGTTTTATCGGCTATAATAATTATCATGTAATAGAGAATTTTTTTGATAGACATGATCCAAAAGATCTAAAAAATAAGTACATGGAATTAATAAAGCTGATAGATACCTCAACACTTATAGATGGAAGGATTGTTGATATTGTTAAAACGGGTTTTCTGGAGGGGGTGTTAGTAATACCAAAATTTGTTTTGAGTGAACTCCAGAATATTTCTGATTCACACGAGCATTTGAGAAGACAGAAAGGGAAAAGGGGGTTAGATGTATTAAAAAAGCTCCAGTCTCAGAAAAATATTGATGTGGAAATAAGGGATGTTGATTTTAAAGATATTAATGCTGTCGATGAAAAATTGGTGTACTTGGCTAAAAAAATAAAAGGATCTATCATTACTACTGACTATAATCTTCTCAAAGTGGCGGAAATACAAGACATAAAAGTATTAAATGTAAATAGTTTAACAATGGCCTTGAAGCAAACAGTTCTCCCAGGGGATGAACTTAATATCGCAGTAATAAGGGAAGGGAAGGAGAAAGAACAGGGAATAGGGTATCTTGATGACGGTTCAATGGTTGTTGTGGAATATGGCAAGAGGCATATCGGTAAAACAATGAAGGTGGAAGTTACAAGCTTGTTGCAAACAGAATCTGGCAGGATTGTTTTTGGAAAGTTTCAATAATGAGGATAGATGTGTTAATACCTTCAGCAGGTATTGGTAAGAGGTTTTCTAATTCTGTTAAAAAACAATTTTTTAAGATGAAAGACAAACCGATATTATATTACACGCTGGATAAATTAAAGAGGTCTCACGATTTTAATCATTTCATTATTGGCGTATTAAAAGAAGATTTTGAATTGGCAGAGCAATCTGCATATTTAGCTAACTTAAAAAGTTTTGAACTTGTAGAGGGGTGTGAGAAAAGGCAGGATACTGTTTACAGTTGCTTATCTAAATCACGATCTGACTTTGTTATGGTACATGATGCTGTAAGACCCTTTGTGTCACAAGATGTAATTAGAAAAACAATAGATCTGGGGCTGCAAACAGGCGCTGCAATTTGTGTTTTGCCTGTGAAAGATACTTTAAAATTAGTAAAAGGTGATAAAATATGCAGCACGGTTGATAGAAATAAATATGTATTGACCCATACACCCCAAGTATTTAAAACAATAATATTAACAAAAGCTTTAGAATATGTCAGAACGAAAAATATAAACATTACAGATGATGCACAAGCAGTGGAGATTATAGATGTAGATATTAACTATACCTTATCAAACTATGAAAATATAAAAATAACTTTTTTAGAGGATTTGCGCCTGGCAGAATATCTTATAGATAAAATATAAGGACATATAATTTCATTACTATTTTTGCAAAGCTATATTAGCAGGTTCTGTTTTTGAATATTTTATTGATCGGGTATATAAGAAAGATGTTTGCAGCAACTCTACCGACAAGAAAAGAGAAACAGGCAGCATATATACCTGGAATACTGGTCAGTTTTACAAATAAATATATAGTAATTATAATCCCAGCTAATTCCACCGCAGTACTTATTCCTACAGGTGTAGTTTGACTAGCAGTTATTAAAATAGCTCTTTGTATTGATATTAAAACAGTTAATGCTGGCAGTATAAAAATAATACGGGAGCCTATAATGGCAAATCCAGCTAAGAATTCAGATAGACCTGAAATATCCACAAACCATATATCACCAAGGAACGTAAAGATAACTAATACATTTACTATGGTAATGACTGAAGCCAGTATGATTGAAAAAAGTTTTATTTGACTATAATTTTCAAAATTATTTCCTATCTTTGCTATTGCAATCTCGTGCAATGACAATCCCATACTCCTAAAAATAAAGGAAAAAGAAGCAACAACTGGGAAGATAGCCAAAGATTCCAGAGAATAAACACTTTTAGCTAGAAAAAATGTAATAATTGGTTGAGCACTAATAGCTATAAACGGGGTTAAGGCTAATGGATAGTAGAACTTAGTTATTTCTAAATAAGTTGGCGTTTTTATATCCTCAGTTACTTTCTGGTTAAGTAGGGAACTAATATTTTTTCTTGCAATCCATCTTGTAAATAATGATTCGAACAAGACAGCTGAACTTAATGCAATAGATGCTATATATGCTCCTTTTAAATAAGATAGTTTGTATAAACTTATAGCAGTTGTTGCCATAATCAAAATACGAGAAATTGTTGTGATCGCAATTTTTACTGTCTGGTTGTTTCTAATTAGGATACCATGATAAAACCTTCTAAAACCTATAGAAGCAGGCCAAGGCAGTAGCAGTAAAACAGCATTATTAGCTATCTGTGCAATATTCGGTTCAACACCTATCATATCCACAGCGATTATTTTAAAAATAGGAGGTAAGGCTATTAATAATAGTATAATAGTAATAATTAAATTTAATGTGAAGGTAAAATTTCTGAGTTTGAAGTATGATTTTCTATCCTTAGAAAGTACTGTAGATGCACCCAGTAACATCATAATAGGAGCTTCCGTTAATAGGGCAAAAGCAAAGGCTATACCAAATGCAGCAAGATTGTATTTAGGCTCGCTCATTCTCGCCACGATAGCAGCTAGGAACGGTCCCTCGGCAGACATCATCAGCCATGTTAAGGCAAGAGGTATCCATAGTTTTGTTATCTTTAAGAGAGTCATTTTAACCTTTATTTTTTGTGAATTGTTCAAATCCAAATGATCATTGTAATTATTTTTATATGAATATCAATAGCGAAGCTAAATATTTGTCAGACCAAAGTAGAAATGTCCCCTATTAGCAAAATATTAAAGGGAATGAAGACAGGTCGGGTCTCATTCATATTATGCCCTTTTATAATAGAAGTTCAAAGACCTATTGCACAAATTATATAATGGACCGTTTGTTTTTATCCTCTCTATTGTCTCTTTTAGGATTAAATTTTTTTGCTAGGAAGTTATGATGTTTTAAATATTCTAATTGAAAGTAATTGGATAGGTTTTAACGATTTTATTTTTATTTCAGAACTCTTTAAAAAACTATCACCATTTTTTCTTGATCTGCTATCCAGAGTGCCATACTTGTGTTTTATCTCCTGGTTTAATCGAAAATGGCAAACAGTCAGGTTTGCGGAATTACGTAGCCAAGCTTGCATTCTAGCAGTTCGCATACAAATTTATCAAATTTGAAATGCAAAATAGGATACAAAAATACTATAGTTTAAAAACAATGGGGATGTGCCAGAGTCTACTATTTATACGGAGATAATATCTTGATATTGGGGAGAGGTTATTCTGTAACAATGGTTACTCTGTTTCGTCCATTTTCTTTTGACTTGTAAAGAGCAGAGTCCGCTTTTTGTATCAATTTTTCTACTTCTCTAATATTTTTTGGTATTATTTCACCTGCTATACCGGAGGAGAAAGTAACTGCCCAATTTACAGGTTCTATCTTGATTTTAGTGAGGTTCTCTCTTATTCTGTTTATCATTTTTTCAGCTTGGGCTACACTTGTATCAATTAAAAGAGCTAAAAACTCTTCACCACCCCACCGTATGATAAGATCTCCTTTTCTCAATGATTGTTTTAGCAAATTTGCAAGAGTGACCAAAACATTATCACCCGTGTTATGACCAAATGCATCGTTAACTTTTTTAAAATAATCTATATCTATCATGGAGACAGTGAGATTTAGATTACTCGTTTGACATTTATTTAATATATCAAATATCATTAAATTATAACCACTTCTATTTAGCAAGCCTGTAAGTTGATCGGTTAAAGCCTTGTTTCTCCATTCAGTTTTTGTAATTTCTTCTCTTAATCTTCTTCCTAGAATTGGAGTGAATGCTTCTAAGTCTTCTATATTTATAGTTTGTTCTTTTAAGAATAGATGTCCAATAGGTTCATTTCTGTCAAATATCTGTATTGGAAAATCACTATTGTTCCCTCTCTGGATTTTATAAGGCAGATTTAAACTTATTCCTATAATATTATTAATATTATTCTTCAAAATGCTAAATACCTTTTCAACTAGTTTTTCTACACTACCATCTTTTGTATGTTTCTCTGTAATTTCATCAACAAGTTTACTCCATCCTGCCAGTTGCCTATTAGTTCTGTTGAGCCGTATTCTATTGCTCATGATTATTGCTGTTGATAAAATAAATATTATATAACCTCCTACTAATGCCCATGTGTGATGCAGAATTGGCGTTGCACTGTATGAAATAACCATCCCAGCAATCCATGCAATCAACAGACTTCCTACACCGATTGCAAAAGGCCAAAGTTCTATTTTCCATTTTTGAAATTCTGCTAAAAAGCCTATAGCTATGTAAAATATAGATACTACAAATAGAAATTCAGTAAATTTTGTATCAAATACTTTGACACCTACTTCAAGCATCCCATCAACTGGTTCAGCCATCCATGCCATAATAAGTCCTGATATCCAGAAAAACCTGCCATCAGGGGCCAATCCCTTTATAAAGGATTCAATATGCGGAGACGCCCTGAATAAAACAATATTGATTAAAATGACATCAATAATTGTATCCAGAGGCCACTTGGTAGAATTTAAAAAGATTGGATTAATAAATATAACGGACATCAAAAGTATAGTGATTAAAAAATAGATGGAATAAACAGGTTTACTTTTATATTCCACAAAATTTAAAGCTACAAAAAACAAAACATACATAATTGCTTCAAATAAATCATCAATTTGGAGAAAATTTTCACTTTCAAAGAGTGAATTGAAAATGAGCCAAAGGCTTAAATGTATAAGAAAAAAAATATTGCAATTCCGAGAATAACTCCTTGCTTATTAAAACTCAGTAATTTGCAGGCACATAGAAAGATTAGTGACATTATGTAAAAATAAGAGATAAAAGATAAAAGAGGCTCGTTTAACAGCAAGAGAACAAGGATCGAGAAAATGGATATAGTGACGAATATCATTATGAGAGAAATATGCTCCTGCTCGATCTTATCACCACTGTTAGCTTGTTTAATTGCTGTAAGTGCGCTTATTACTCTGTTAACTAAATTCATAATATTATGGTATTATAAAAACCTATGTCTGTAAACCAGATCTTCAATACTTATCAACTGGTTGAGTATTTTATTTTTTTAGGAGAGAAGTAATAATAACAATTAAAAACCACAGTCGCGATTATCTTACAAAATCCTCTTAAGTCTATGGAATCTGATTGGCAGTTTTTGAGAAAACTTAGTCGGCTTTACAAATTTTGCTGCAACGGCATCAAATTCTTGAAGTAGTGGGTAATAAATATATATAATAGTGATAATAAACAGGTTAAAATACACTTCAGATAATAGTTTAGATAAATTGTTTTGATTTGTATAGCTAAAGAAGATATAATATTCTGTAAAGATGGAAGATATGTATATTACAAATTTATGTGAGGATTAAAAAAATGGAATTAGTTGTAAATGGTTCAAAAATATTTTATAAAGCAAAAAGGGGTGGGAATAAGGACGATATCCCCCTATTATTTTTGCATGGGGCTGGTTGTACCTCTTACACATGGTATAATCAAATAAAAGCAGATATTCCAGGATACACTCAGATAGCAATGGATCTTCCGGGACACGGAAGATCTGATGGTGAAGGTGCTGAAAGTATAGAAAAATATTGTGATTTTATAGAACAATTCTTAGATGTATTAGACCTTGATAATGTTGCTATTGTTGGTCATTCTATGGGTGGAGCTGTCGCCCAGTTATTTGCATTAAAATATAAGGAAAAGGTAGATTCTTTGATACTAATAGGTACTGGTGCAAAATTAAGAACATCTCAAGCTTTATTGGAAATGGTGAAAAGGGGTGAGAGCCTTGCAGAATATTCATATTCTTATAAAACTCCAGGAACCTTGATAAAAAATGCAGAAAAGGAATTCTTATTAACAACACCTATGACCCGTTATAAAGATTTTATGGCATGTGATGGTTTTAATTTAATAGACAAAATAAAAGATATTGAGATCAGAGCCTTGATCCTTTGTGGTGAAGATGATATTGCTACTCCTATCAAATACTCAGATTATTTAAGGAATAATATTATGAATACTCAATTGCATATTATTCCTGAGGCAGGGCATATGGTTATGTGGGAAAAACCTGAAGTTGTTAATAAGCATATTATTGATTTTCTATCTAATGTTTAGGCTCTCTTTTTAACAATTGTTTAAATAAAATAAACAGGGAAATTGAAGATACTTTTTTCTATTGAGAACGGAGGAACTTCTGCAATTACTCTATAAACCCTTTTTTATGCATCTTTTCATGTTTTTGAAATAAGGCCATTCCTGTTTTCATTTTTCTAAATCCAAATTTTTTGTAGAACTCCTCCATTCCCGCAGCGTAGCCTATGATATTGTAGTTCCCAATATTTTTGAGAATATGCTGCATAATTATACGTCCCAAACCTTTACCCTGATATTCCGGTAAAATAGCCATATCGTAAATTGCAGTTTGATAAGTCCCATCTGAGATTGCTCTGCCTATGCCAATTAAGTTGTACCCATCAAAAGCAAATACAGCTGTATGACTGTTTTCAAAGGCTTTTTGGTGGATTTCAGGGGTGTGGTACGCCATACCTCCCTTTTTTAAAATCTGGGTGACATCGCCCCAGTTTATACCTTTAGAATCCAGTTTAATTTTTAAATCCATAATTTTCCACCTGATATCCGGTGCAATTAATGCTGCTGTTCACTACTTTGAACAAATTTGAGAATATTGCTGTTTTATATAAAAACTTCCACTCTCAGTTCAATATGTTTAGAACTACCCCCATTAATGTGTATTTGAAACAAGTTTCAAGCCTATAATGGAAGTTATTAAAAGAAGGATAAAAAATATTCTCCAGAAAGTAACAGATTCGTAGAAGAAAAATATTCCTATACAAGCTGTTCCTGCAGCTCCTATCCCGGTCCAGACAGCATAAGCTGTTCCCAGAGGGATTGTGTTTAATGCTTTTGTTAAAAACCAAAAACTAGAAGCAGAAAAAATCAGAAATGCTGTGGTTGGTAATAGTTTGGTGAATCCTTCCGATAACTTTAAGAATGTGGTAAAGCCCACTTCAAAAACACCTGCAAGCAACAAATAGGTCCATCCCATATTTGACTCCAACTCATTTTCTATAAGCCTACAAATATATTAGAAGTGATTTTAAAGTCAAGTGGTTATCCATTTCAAAACAATCTATTTTTTAGTAGTTCGGTTTCAACTTTTTTACAGAATCTGTATGTTTTGACAAAGATAAATACTGTGACAAAGGGTTGCATATTTAGGCTAGGTAAAATCTCTATTAGAGCTCAATTTATATCTGGAACTGGGATAATATAGTCTGCTATAGGTAACAATGATTCCTTTAGACCATGTGCGCCGATTTACTAATAAACATGGTTCTTTGATGTTTATCTGGAGATATTTCTGTATTTCTCTATCAGGCATAACAGCTTCTATTTTATGTTCCATTCTAGATAAGGGGGATACTCTGGTTAAATATACGTTGGGGGTAATTTTGGAAAAATCTTGTTTTATATATTCAGGAGCAGCTATAGGATTAATATATCTGTTGTCAAGCCTTATGGGTACTCCGTTTTCCATATGTACTATTATTGAGTTGTATACTATTTGATCTTTAATAATGTTTAATAATATTGCAATAGTATTATTAGCATGGATCTTTTTTACGGCGTAAACTCTATTGCTGTAAACGTGACCTCTTGAATAAACTTCATCAGGAATGTTTTCAATATCAAGTATGGATGTTTCAGCTTTAACTTTTACTACGAATGTTCCTGCCCCACGCTTTCTAATAAGAAAACCTTCAGATGTCAAATCACTTATAGCCTTATTAGCAGTTGCTCGGCTAACGTTAAACATACTGGCAAATTCGTGTTCAGTTGGTATTTTGCTGTTTATTTTATAGTGAGAGCTTGTGATATTATTTTTTATATACTCTTTTATTTTTTGATATTGTGAAATTGCCATATATTATCCATTTAGAGGATGCTGTCTTTTAGTAATTTATCATGGGTAGATCTAACTCTTTTTCTTTTGCACAGTCAATCGCTGACTCATATCCAGCATCTGCATGACGCATAACTCCTGTGCCAGGATCGTTTGTTAACACGCGGTTGAGGCGTTTTCCAGCTTCATCTGTTCCGTCTGCTACAATAACTACACCTGCATGTTGGGCGTATCCCATACCTACGCCGCCTCCATGATGTATGCTGACCCATGTAGCACCACTTGCCGTATTAAGCAGCGCATTTAAAAATGGCCAGTCTGAAACAGCATCTGAACCATCTTTCATTGATTCTGTTTCACGGTTTGGACTTGCCACTGATCCTGAATCCAAATGATCTCTACCAATAACAATAGGCGCTTTTAATTCCCCGTTTTTTACCATCTCATTAAAAGCCAAACCAAGTTTTGCCCTATCTCCCAGGCCAACCCAACATATCCTTGCAGGTAATCCTTGAAATTGTATCTTTTGTCTGGCCATGTCAAGCCAGTTGTGAAGATGCTTATCATCTATAAGCTCTTTTACTTTTTTATCTGTTTTATATATATCCTCAGGGTCTCCTGATAAAGCAACCCATCTGAAGGGACCTATTCCCCTGCAAAATAGAGGTCTTATATATTCTGGCACAAATCCTTTAAACAGAAAAGCATCCTCAACTCCTTCCTCATATGCGACTTGTCTTATGTTATTTCCGTAGTCAAAGGTAGGTATGTTCATTTTATGAAATGCTACCATCGCTTTTACATGAATAGCGATAGAAGCCCTTGCTTCATTAATAACCTTTTTAGGGTCTTTGCTCCGCATTTTTTTTGAATATTCTAAAGACCATCCTTTTGGGAGATAACCGTTTAATGGGTCGTGAGCGCTCGTTTGATCTGTAACAGCATCAGGTTTGATACCCCTTCTAATAATTTCAGGATAGACTTCAGATGCGTTACCAAGCAGTGCCACTGATATTGCTTCACCTTTCTTGCATGCATTTTCAATACGCATTATTGCTTTCTCCAGGCTATATTCCTTGTATTGACAATAGCCTGTCATAACTCTTTTGTTGATTCTCTCTTCGTCACACTCTATGGCTAAGATAGACATTCCGGCCATAGTGGCAGCTAGTGGTTGAGCACCCCCCATTCCGCCAAGTCCTGCGGTTAGTATCCATTTTCCTGTCAGATCGCCACTAAAATATTTTTTTGCCATAGATATAAATGTTTCATAAGTTCCCTGTACGATCCCCTGGCTTCCGATGTATATCCATGAACCAGCTGTCATCTGACCAAACATCATAAGTCCTTTTCTATCGAGTTCATGGAATTTATCCCAATTAGCCCAATAGGGAACAATGTTGGAGTTTGCTATTAAAGCTCTCGGCGCATCCTTATGTGTCTTGAATACCCCAACAGGTTTTCCAGATTGAATTAACAGTGTTTCATCACTGTTTAATCTTTTGATTACTTCTACAATTTTATCAAAACATTCCCAGTTTCTGGCAGCTTTACCAATTCCACCATAAACTATCAATTCATCAGGCTTTTCAGCTACGTCTGGATCCAGATTGTTCATAATCATTCTGAGAATTGCTTCTGTTTGCCATGATTTTGCATTAAGTTTTGTTCCTCTTGAAGCTTTTATAGTACGTCCTATTTTTGATATTTTAGTTGAATTCATTTTTATGCCCCTTTTAATTCCCACTTGATTTTTTGTTTATTTGTATATACAAATAAATAGTTTGTCAATACATTATAGGGTTAGGTTAGTATATGTTGAGATGTGATAGAATTTGGACTAATGCCAAACTTGTAACATATAACGAATCAGTTGGTAACAGTTACGGTATAGTAGAAAATGGTGCGATAGGAGTTGCAGATGGTCGTATAAATCTCATAATTGCTATTGACAAATTAGATGATATAGCTGTCTCAGCTAATGAGATTATTGATATTGAAGGTAGGCTTATTACTCCTGGTTTTATTGATTGCCATACACATTTAGTTTTTACTGGTGACAGGAGCAATGAGTTTGAGATGAGGCTTGAAGGTAAATCATATGAAGAAATTCTAAAAAAAGGGGGGGGTATATTAGCAACAGTCAATGCAACAAGGCAAGCCAGTTTTGAAGAACTTTATAATGAATCAGCCTTAAGACTAAATGCCTTGATGCGCGAAGGGGTTACAACAGTTGAAATAAAGTCTGGATATGGTCTTGATTTAGATAATGAAATAAAAATGTTAAAGGTTGCTAAAAAACTTGAAGAAAAATTTCCTGTATCTGTAAGAAAAACTTTCTTAGCACATATTATCCCTGAAGAATATAAGAATAATAGGGAAGAATATGTGGAGAAAATTTGCCATGAAATGATCCCTGAAATATCAAGGTTAAGATTAGCCGATGCGGTGGATGTCTTTTGTGAGAATATTGCTTTTAATTTGAAAGAAACAGAAACAATCTTTAAATGCGCAAAGGAATATGGATTTAATACAAAGATTCATGCGGAGCAGATGTCAAGTTCTGGAGCTGCTAAGTTGGCTGCAAAATATAGCGCTTTGTCAGCTGACCATCTTGAATATTTGGAGGAAAGTGGTGTTGAGGAGATGGCAACTTCTCATACAGTAGCGACACTACTGCCTGGGGCGTTTTATTTTCTTAAAGAGAAGCAGAAGCCCCCTGTAGAATTGTTCAGAAAAAATAGGGTAGATATGGCAATAGCAACGGATATAAATCCAGGGACTTCACCTTTTGTTTCAATTTTATTGACAATAAATATGGCTTGTGTCCTTTTTGGATTAACCCCTTATGAGTCTCTTAAAGGTGTGACAATTAATGCCGCAAAAGCTTTAGGTATAGCAGATAAAACAGGTTCTCTTGATATTGGTAAAGATGCT
>Ga0209633_10004896_pt1 | contig 11919 bp, 12 predicted proteins | sample Cruoilmetagenom1_FD_187290 | JGI IMG/M metagenome (GOLD analysis project Ga0209633, IMG submission 187290) | Oil polluted marine microbial communities from Coal Oil Point, Santa Barbara, California, USA - Sample 1 (SPAdes) (version 2) | ecosystem: Environmental > Aquatic > Marine > Oil seeps ... | reverse complement strand
GTTGCACCTGGAATAAGAACCATAGTACCCATTATTTGGTTCTCCTGCGCCAGTAAGGAAAAAGTTGAGATAGAAAGAAATAGAATAATAGTTAATTTCCCCATATACATGATATGATACTGCTTCCAGTATCTAAAAGCTAGAAAATCGGATTATTATGCTTCAGAATTTATATACTAAAAACTCATTATATCAACTGTCTGAACTCTTTTAGTCCATATTAATTGTAATTAATAGTATCAGGATTTATAAAAACCAAATCATCTGCTTCAGGCAGCTCGGAAGGGTGTGAAGAGGATACTAATAAACCTGATATGTTACCCTCTGAGACCTCTGTAATTATACCAACTCCCAATTTTACAGCCTGATCCTTTCTGTTAAAAATATAAAACTCTTTACCAGGAATAACACTAAATCCCGAAATGGACTCAATAACAATATGATCAAACTGTATATAAGATATAACACCCAGCAGCATCAGTTCTCCAGGATCCTCTTCCTCCTGTCCTGCCACAGTCTGTCCATTAGTATCGTTTAGTTCAGGCGATTCCTGTTCATTTGTTTTAGTAAGGAGAGAAAATGCTTTTGATATTGCTGGAATAGAGGAGATAACAGAACGTAATTCAGATTCATCCGGAATTGAAATATCCCCCTTTTCACCATTCGTCACCTTATCTGTGATTTTTGCAATCTCTTCGATTACTAAATCATTTTCTGATTTTTCAGGTAGTGACAATTCTACAGGAACAAGTACCTGGTCTATATACTTTTTTAAAGTATCTGCTATTTTAATCTGCGTAGGTAGTTGATTGTTAGAAAGCAGATTTTGCAATTCATCTGTTTTTTCCTGAGCTTTATTGTACTCATTATTATCCATACTTTTAAATATTTCATTATATAAAACAGTGATACGATCTCCAACCAAATTGTCACTATTATATTGATCTGCAATATCACTCATATTGTTCATTGCTTTTATTACTTCAGGATCCTGAGAAATTTCACTTTCCTTCACCTTAATATCTTCTTCCAATTCTTTCTTTTCGGTAATAAGTATTTCACGTTCATTTAACGAAAATTCAAGTTTCTCTTCACTATCTGCTTTTTTATCCAGAATTTGATCAATTTGCTTATTTAGTCCATCAATGCCAAGACTGTAAAATTCGTCCATTCCAGGAGCAAGCTCAGAAAATAAATTCTCTTCAAGAGCACTTATCTTTGAATTTATATCATTCTCTGTTAATCCCTCTAATTTTAGTTTATCTCTCTCTTCTTCAAGTCTTATCTCTGTTTCTTTTTTAATATTAAGCAATTCGCGTAAAGTAGTTAGTTTCTGATCATAGTCTATTATTTCACCTTTGTATTTATTTATTTCAGTGTTCTTATTCTCCAGCTTCCTGGTTGATTCTTTCATATAGAACTTTAAGATTTCCCATTCAGAACCGGACACATTCGTAGAAACAGTAAAAAGAGAGCTTTCATTAATCTGAGCGAATGCTCTACTGGAAAACAGTATTATAATAAAGGTGATGATAATAGATAAAATCGTAATAAAAGCAGGCAGGAGCATACCACTAGAGTGTGCTGAAAGCTGCTTTACATTACGGGAATGGTCCAAATTATTAAGAAATTCTTCATCAATATCAGCTAATATTTCCGATTTTTCTACATCAGAAATAAGATCCTCATCTGGAATTAAAGAAAATAGCTCTGTATATTGATTCATACTTCCAAGTATAGTACAATTTTTATTCATAGCAAAGAATAAAAATCTGAGGCTTTTGCGGTGTCTATGAAATCGGCTTGTTTTTGGCTTTTTCGACTAATAATGGGTCCCCGACACTTTGTGCCGCCCATTTTATCTTACTTTGCGCCAGTCTAGAGTCAATATATTAGAGAAGAAGTATTTTTAAGTAGAAAATGTAATACAGCGCAAAAAGCTGAATCTTGCAAAATGTTTACTTTGAGCTGCATAATTACTTAAAGTGGAGTATAGAATGGATTATCCGGTTAGATTTGGAATAAAAAAGAAAATTCTTTTATTAATTATTCCTATTCTGATATGCAGTTTTCTTATTAGTGCTTATATTGCTGTAATTTCCTCCAGAAACAATCTTTTAGATATATCAAGCCAGTTTATGCAGTATAAAATGGAACAACTTACAAATTATGCATTCAGCCAATGGAATAACTTACAAAGCAGCGGTTTTGCAGAAGATCCGGTATATTTGGAGATAGTTGAAAAATCTATAGAAACCTATGCCAGAGGAATGATCAAAAAAAAATCTGAATATGTAGTTGCCATTGACAATGATAGAAATCTGGCATTCACAACAGACAATATAAATTACAGTAAGAAGGACTGGGAGAAACTACAGATACCTATACCGTACAACAACAGTATCTTATCAAGATTCTCTATTTCAGGAGTTTCATATATCGGCCTGACATCAGAGCTTCCTGATTTCAACTGGAATATTTATTTATTAGAAAACCACAAATCATTTACGCAAGTAATATGGGAAATGTCATATCTACAAAGTATAACATTTATTTCATCTCTTGTGCTTATTATAATTACCTTTGTAGTGTCCATGGGTATTATTATTGGTCCAATACATAGAATAAGAGAAGCTGTTCAAAATATTAGTTACCATAAAGATTTTACTAAAAAAATTAAAATTGAATATCCGGACGAAATTGGTGAACTGGCATTCGAATTCAATGAAATGACATCTAATCTTGATCTGGCATATAAAAAAATAAAAAAGTATGCATTGGATGAAGCTATTGCAAAAAAAGAAGTTTTTATTAGAGAAAATGAAACTCTCACGGTATTAGCAAATGCTTCTGATTATAAGGATCCGGAAACCGGGGCTCATATAGCCCGGGTAAGTAATTATTCCCTTATACTCTCTAAAGCACTGGGACATGACAAGTATATGCAGGATTTACTCTACCAGTCAGCTCCACTTCATGATATCGGGAAATTAGGTATCCCTGATTCAATTTTATTAAAACCAGGGAAATTAACATCCAGGGAGTTTGAGATAATGAAAACTCATACTACAATTGGCTCTAAAATCCTCGAAAATCCAAGCAGTAAATATTTAAAAGCCGGTGCAGTTATTGCCATGTCCCATCATGAAAAATTTGATGGAACAGGTTATCCGGAAGGATTAAAAGAAGAAGAAATTCCTATCTTTGGGCGAATTGTAAGTATTGCAGATGTATTCGATGCTTTAACCACCAAACGGCCATATAAAGAGCCCTGGCCATTTGAAAAAGTAGTAACCTATTTAATTGAAAAACGGGGAAAACACTTTGATCCGGTAATAATAGATCATTTTATCGATAATATTTCTAAAATTAAGCATATTTATGATAATGGGAATTAGAAAATATTTTATTCCAACTGATTTTCCATATTATGTTTCGCTGAAATCTCAGAAAGTAATCTTAAATAAGAATCATAATAGTTTGAATTAGCATATGCCTGTATCATATATTCCATATGAGATATCAGTTCAATATATTTATCCGGATCTGATTCACTCCATTTCTTTAATATTTTGTATTGCTGGAGATCAATCTCTTCTCTGGTAATCCCGGACTCCAGAAATAATATCAAGTTCAGTTGATCTATACTTTCCTGAAACTTACCTTTCCTTAAAAAAATATCTGCCAGACTTTTTACTGCAGAATTATATAGTTCAGGAAGGGGATACTCATTGATGAGGGTATTTAAAAGAATCTCTGCTGAATCTGTTTCTTCCTTAATAATTTTTATTTTAGCAGATTTATAGAGAGCATATGGGTAGATATCAGATTCAGGAAACTGGACAAGAATTCTATTAAGATAATAGAGGGATGTGTCCAGTTTTCCAGCTGCAAACATTTCCTCAGCTGTTGCATACAAACTTTCAGGGTGTTCAGATTCTATTGTTACTTTCGGCGGCTTAAACTCTTTATAAAATCGGTTTCTGTTAAAATATAATATAATATCAGCAATAATTAGTGCAGCATTTATGCCAATGGATGAAAGGGTAAAGACAGAAAGGGATCCATCTGCATTTCTCGGGTTGTATATCTCATTGACAGTCATGGCTCCGGAGAATGCAGCAAGGAGAGGAATGGAAATATTAAGTCCATTAATTATTTTCTGCCCAGAATACATTGGAGTAATTCTGAGTTGTTCGGAATTCATACTAAAATTATATGTACCATCTTCCAAAAGTAGTATATCTCTGCTGTTCTGCTGTTCATTTATTTGAATATCGTCATAGGTTGGAAAAATTATTGGTATATGCTGATACTGCAAAACAGGGTCAATAATTAAAACTTCATCACTCTTTAACTCAATATTCATTTTAACTGTTGTATACCCGGTCTTCGATAATTCAATCAGATGCAGACCGGGAGAGAGGTTCCTTATAAGTGCCGGTGTTTTTTGTGGTATTACTAAACCATCAATTACAATTTCTGCTCTGCCGGGTATGCTGTTTAAGAAAACAGCCGGATCTGCATAGATCTCTATAAAGGAAAAGAAAATAGCTATTATAAAAATAAAAATTAATTTTTTCATCTGACAGATCCCCATGAATATCCTGTTTTCACTCTAAATCCAGGCATAATAACGGGAGTATCATCCATTATAACCGAAACAAAAAGACCTAGAGAAGATGTAGTTTTTATTTCAGTATTAATTGCAATATCTAATCCACCCGTAATTACAGGACGACTGAACAACATTGTAGACTTTTCTGTCTCTATAGATCTGATATACTGTCCATAAGATATAAAAGGGGAAAAAGAAAGATTTGAATGATGAGAAAAGTAAAAGATATATTTATAGCCAAGAGATACAGAAGGTATAAGCATCATAGATCCGGAGTAAAAATTTAACCCTGAAACAAAACCATACCATAAAAGATCTGCACCGAGAAAAAAAGAAGGTTTTGTTATTTTACTTATTTCATAAAACAGCCCTACCCCCGATGGAAGGGAATATGGATCATCGGGAAAAGTAGAATATCCATAAAAAGCTATCTGTCCACCTATAGAATGCCTTAGTTCTACTGCAGAAACAGAAGAATAAGTAAAAATAAATATAAGAAATATAAATAGTAGCTTTGGTTTCATTTAAAGAAAGTATATACTCTTTTAAATAAGGAGGTAAAGTTATTTGAAAAATATTATTATTTCTATTTTTATAGTTCTTTTTGTAATAGCATGTACTGCAGATGGTGCATGGGACATATTACGTTATCAGTCAGACATTTTTCTGACACTTGGAAATTATGATAATAGAATAAAAATAACTATGAATAACTCTTCACAGGATGAAGATCTAACTAATTTCCCTGTATTAGTAATTCTGAATACAAGCAGAATTACATATTCAGATATATCTGCTGACGGATCAGGTATAAAATTTATCAGCTCAGATTTTACAACAGAACTCTCCTATGAAGTAGAAGAGTGGAATTCAGGTGGAAATTCATTTTTCTGGGTTAAAATTCCTTCCATTACAGCTCTTTCCAACTCAGATTACTTCTGGTTATACTATTCAACAGAAAGTAATTCTGACAATACTTATCCTGAAGATGTGTGGAGTAATAACTATCTTGCTGTTTGGCATATGAACGGTGCAGGAGCTACAGTTTCAGACAGCGGACCCTATGGATTCAGCGGGACAGGAGGTATAAACGGCCAGACACAACCTGCTGGTTCATCTGGAAAAATTTCAGGATCTCTGCAGTTTGATGGAACCCTGGATGGAATTACTGTTACACCTGCAACAATATTTGACGACATAGGACCAGTATCTTTCTCATTCTGGATGCTTGATGAAGGTTATTCAGATGAAGACCTTATACTTAAAAAAGGACTATTTGTTATTAGACTTAAGCCTTCCAGAGCTATAAGATTCAGAGTTACTTATGATAATCAAAACTTATATACACAATTTAACAATTCATGGACACAGGATATTTGGAGAGCTTTTACAATTACATGGACAGGAGCTGATGGTTCTAATAAAGTAGTTAATTATGCAGACGGGGAAGATCTGGGAAATCCAGACTCTAAACAAAATGGGAAAGACAATAGAACCTCAAATGCAGGGGAAGACCTTATAATAGGGAGCAATGTAGATGGTAGCGACAGTTTCAAAGGGAGTATAGATGAAATGCGTATTTCAGATATTGTACGTTCTCCTGCCTGGATAAAAGCACAATATTTATCAATGACAGATACCTTTTTAACATATGGACCGGAAGAAAACGTTTCAAATTAATCGCTACCAGCTCCATATTTCTTAACAGCAGCGTCTAAAGATAAACTGAAAATATCTTCCAATGAACTCACAGCCTTTGGTATAAACGTTTGCAGTCCAATCTCTTCATCAGGACTAAACCTGCCTAATACAAAAGAACTGACACTACCATGGACCGGCCGGCCAATACCAAGACGTAAACGGTAGTATTCACTGCTACCAAGATACTGGTTCATTGACCGGAGACCATTATGACCACCAGTCCCGCCACCTTTTTTAAGTACAATTTTTTCAAAGCCAAGTTCCAGGTCATCATGTATTATAATTATCTCTTCCGGTTTAATTTTAAAAAAATGGGCAGTAGCCTGAACACTTTTTCCAGTATTGTTCATGAAAGTTTCCGGTTTTAGAAATATAATTTTATTTGTCCCTGAATAATAATCAGTCCACCAGCCATTAAACTTTTTCTTCCAATTAAAAGAATCTGACCCGGGAATTTCATTTAGAACCATCCATCCAATATTGTGCCTGGTTTTCTCATACTCCCTTCCAGGATTCCCTGCAAAGACTGCCATTTTTATCATACTACAATTCTATCCTGGATCCTGCTGCAATATCAAAAGTATTAAACTGTCTGGCAAAATCCCCCGTACAGTGGGTACCCCCATAATTTTTAAAACCATAACTCTTTAATTTCCCATATACTTCTTTCACTTCTTTCTCACTTATTTTAGAAAGATGAAACCCGCCCATAAGTGTATTCAATTTCGTATTTGGAAATAGTTCAATTGCTCTCTCGACAATACTTATAATGCCGGGATGTGCACATCCTGTTATAACAGACATTCCTTCTGTTGTATTGCAGATTATAACCTGCTCGCTTATGAGTTCTTCCTTGTAAGTTCCAATTATTTCACCGGTAGAATAGATTCCTGCCGAAATTTCGGTTAGTTCTTCCAGTTCAATAAGATTTCCCCCAAGACCTTTGACTTTATCTTTATACTCCCGGGAGAAACCAGGGCAGGAATAAACATTAATTCCAGGTCGTTTTTCTAAAATAGCCCACAGACCACCCTGATGGTCCCAGTGATCGTGAGAAATAACAATATCTGAGATATCATCCAACTTGACATCTAAAGAGTTTAGGTTCTTCATAAGTTTGGCACCATCTTCTCCTGTATCAAACAAAATATGCCCATCTAGCAGACAGGAGAAACCCCATCCATGAATGATTTTCTCATTAATTGTGTAGTTATCGTAAATCATTAATGCTTCCATATTATTACCTCCAGTAATAAATTCAATAATTATTCAGCTGTAAGGCAACTTTAAGCGATTCTTCAAGCTGATATAGTTTTTCAGCGGATAGCTTCCCAATATAGTTTGTCAGCATTACCTTCGGAAGGCTAATAAGCTCATCACAATGAATACTACTGTCATGTTTAAGTCCCTCCTCAATTCCAACTGGAATTTGAGTCGAAAGTCCCTCGTATGCTGTATAAACAGGAGCACAAATAACTGTTGAAAACCGGGAATCGATCAAAATCTGACGGCTTACAATAATGAATACCCTAAATTTTTTTGGATCATGAGATGATGGATTTCTAACCCTAAAGAACTCACCACGTCTCATATAGGCAGTTGATAAAGAAGAACATCCATTGCTTCCGCATTAAGAGAATCAGCATTTTGATTAATTATCTCAAAATCTCTTCGTTCAGCTTTTTTTCGTACCAACTGAGCAATATAATTACGTGCTGCTGTTTCCAAAAACTCTGATCTGCTTCGGAATTCACCAAGGTAAGTATCAATAGTTTCCATTACCTCATTTGTTAGTGTGATTGATGTCTTTACTTTCATACTACCAATATACTACTAAATCCTGGATATAACAAATATAAAACCTATTTATTTGATATTGTTTTTTTTAGTTGACACTTATCAAATTAAAAACGGGTTACCCTGTTATAAGTAAACCCGTAAATGTCTAAATAAAATATCTGGTCAAGGTTAAGGAATTAAATCTACACTTTCTGGTGCAGCTCCCCAGATCATTGCATATTCAATATCAGGAATAATTCCATTGGATGACTGAGTAGATAAAAACAAATCAATACTAAGACTAAAATTTGAGGAAGTGTTCACAGGTGTAATATCTGCATCCCAGCTTGTATAGCTATCTGACTCTGAAGTAATAATTGTTACAATATCAGCGGGCAGATCCACAGAAATTGTTGGAGACAGAATATTTCCATATACCCAACCCTCGTCTGGTACTAATGAAATACTGTAAAAATCTGCACTGCCAGTAAAAGAAAGTGTACCCGCCGAATAACTTACACTTGTTCCAAGTATAGCTTCTGTTGGAGCGCTTAAAGTGGGTACAGGTAGTGTCACAGCAGCTCCTGGAGCTGAGACGGTTGAAAATGCATAATTTACAGTCGTATCACCAGCTGCAGGAGTATCCATTTGACCAATCATTGCAGCCCAAAAGAAACTCTTACCATCCGGGTTATAGATCTCGACATCTTCAGTAGTTGATACATCTATTAAACCATAGACTTGAGCAAAAGATATTGAGTCGGAATATGCCATGACGCCCATAAACATATCTCCATATACTCCCGTTACTGTTACTGTTGAATAACCTGAAGAGGGTTGTGTAAGATCAAGGGAAACAGTTGCAGCAGACAGATCAATATTGTTAATATAATAGTTATAAACAGGGTTTGTACCATCATCAACTTCAATAAAAAGAATACAATCAGTACCAAAGGTATCTATATCTATTGAGTATCCTCCAGTTCCGGAATCATATGAAGAATAAAATTCATTTCTACCACCATTTTCATTAATAATTTCAATATTTACATCAGAAAAATCTGAGATCTCAGTTGCGGTATTATCATAAACTCTACCACTAACAGTATGTGTTGTATAAGTACTGTTATCAACAGGATGGATTTTAATATCATAAGTAAGATCCGAAACTGGTGTTAAATTTATTCCACTGTAAACACTAAAATCATAATCTGTGCCTTTACTGACATAAAAATTGCCAGTTATTGCCTCATTTGCAGTTACTGTAACAGAATAGTTTCCACTGACGTCTGTTGTCATGATATTTGTACCAAAACCTACTTTTGCACCAGAGACTCCATCTCCAGTAACAGAATCTATTACTTTCCCGGAGATAGTGTATTCTGAGGCACCCGATGTCCCATCAGTACTACATCCAATAAATAAAACAGCAAGTACCAGAATTGAGGAAATAATCACTAAAACCTTTTTCATAAATTAACTCCTAGAAATATTTTTACTGCCATAATTATAAACAATTTATAGCTAATGTAAAGAAAATATTTTTATTTAATTTTATTCCCTGTAAAGTGGTTTAACTTTTTTCCCTTGAAAACTAAAGATGATTAGTGTAGAATACAAGGTAATGGACTATATAGATAGGAATTTCACACAAAAAATTAAAAGAATCGGTGAGAATTTTTCTGTTATTGTCATTACGGGAGCCAGGCAGGTTGGGAAGACTACTTTCATAAAACATATCCTTCAGGGAAAAGCCGATTATATTGAGTTTGATCCGGTTATTGATATTGAAAATGCCCGAAAAGATCCTGAACTTTTTCTAGACAATCATAAAACCCCATTGATACTTGACGAAATACAATATGCCCCGGAAGTCGTGTCAGTTATTAAAAGACGGTTAACAATTAATAAGACTCCAGGGCAATACTACCTAACCGGTTCACAACAGTGGAATGTACTAAAAACAATGGCAGAAAGTCTTGCAGGCAGAGCAGTAATAATTGAACTCTCGGGTTTTGATTTTATGGAATCTGCAGGAGCATCAAATCCAGGTAGTTGGCTGGATCGATATTTAAATGATCCAATCACTTTTTTACATACTGATTTCAATATTCTAAACTCACCCTTTTCACTACTGGAGACCATTTTCAGAGGATTTCTTCCTGATGCTTTACACCTCCCTCTGGATGTGCTTAATGAATTCCATCATTCATATATTAGAACTTATATTGAAAGGGATATTCGTCTATTAGCAGATATCTCTGATTTTCAGCAGTTTTCCCGTTTTTACCGTTTAACAGGGGCATTATCCGGGCAGGAAGTAAATTATTCCAAAATTGGCCGTGATATTGGAATTACTCCAGGTACAAGTAAACGCTGGCTGGATATTCTTTCAGCGACATTTCAGTATTTGGAAATACCTGCTTTTTCTTTAAATGCAGTTAAAAGGCTTAGTAATAAACCGAAAGGCTATTTAATTGACAGTGGTTTAATATGTTTTTCTTTGGCAATTTCCAGCCCAACAGCAGTTAACACTAATCCTGGATGGGGACATATTTTCGAATCTATGATTGTGAATGATATTAAAAAAAAGATTGCATTAATGCCGTTTAAACCTAATATCTACCATTGGCGTACCCATGCCGGTGCTGAGATAGATCTCCTTCTGGAGATAGATGGTAAATACTTCCCCATTGAAATCAAAGGGAAAACACATCCAGGTAGAAATGACACCAGGGGTATCTCAGCTTTTAGGGAAACTTATCCAGGTATTGATATTCAACCTGGTCTGGTTATTGCACCAACTGATAAAATTTTAAAAATCAGTGATTATGATTACACCGTTCCTTATAATATTTATTAGGATACTTAGTTATGTATACATATGCTGACTTCCATTTATCCGAGCTAATTTCCACCCTCTGCTTTCAAGCAATTTTTCAAAGGATTTCCCTGAAACAGCTTTCAAAAAGCCAGCTCCATGATCCTGTCTGAGGGAGTTATATCAACAGGATCAATATCTACAGATAAGCACCCTTCAACTGCCTCATAGATATTGGGTAACAAATTTTCGAAAGAATCTGCCTGAGAAACACAACCTGGTATAGAGGGAACTTCTGCCCAAAAACCAGCTTCTTCTGCAGTATGTGCAATAACCTTTAATTTCATTGTACCAATATAAAACTCTTTACTGATTTTGTCACAAAAATAATAACTTCTTATAATAGGTTTATAATAGGTAATTATATTACTGATCCAAACAGCAGAAATACAGTATAGCTGGAGCAAATTCCATTAAGAATAGTCATTGTTAAACTGGACATATATAAAATAAAATTGTAAGAACTCCAGATAATCGGAGCACACATTAATTTATATGAAACTAATAATAAAAATAAAAACGGGTCTAACCTAAAAGGGTAAACCCGTGAGTATTCAATATAAACAATTAGGATTTATTAGGGAATTAAATCTGTGCTCATAGAGGAAGCTCCCAAGATCGCAACCATTTCAAATCCGGAAGAAAGACTCTGAGAATTTATAAAGGCATTAAAATCAAAACTATGTGAATAATTTATAGGTGTAATATTCGCATCCCAGCTTGTGTAGGAATCTGATGTTGAAGTAAGAATGGTTACAATATCATCGGGAAGATCATAAGAAACCATTGAAGACATTACATTTCCTGATATCTCTCCAACCTTATTAGGCATCAACGTTACCATATACATATCTGCACTGCCGGCAAATGATAATGATCCAGTCGAGTAAACTATACTTGTCCCAAGCACAGCTTCTGTTGGACCAGCCAGAGAGGGAAC
>Ga0209633_10004895_pt1 | contig 11920 bp, 13 predicted proteins | sample Cruoilmetagenom1_FD_187290 | JGI IMG/M metagenome (GOLD analysis project Ga0209633, IMG submission 187290) | Oil polluted marine microbial communities from Coal Oil Point, Santa Barbara, California, USA - Sample 1 (SPAdes) (version 2) | ecosystem: Environmental > Aquatic > Marine > Oil seeps ... | reverse complement strand
GTACTTTTATCATGACATTCGCTGCGTCAATCGCTACGTGTAATCTTTTCGCCTCTTCTATCGTTGCTTCAGAGTCGTCACAAAGCAGTGGATCCACCTCTATCGAGATAAAACCATCATCCTCTTTTTCATATAACTCTTTCAATATATCGGCAGAAATTTTAATATCTTTAATAGCCAAAGCCTCATAAATAGCTTTAGGACTTTCACCTTTAAGCGCGTCTATATCCTCTTTATAAGCAGGAGAATTTAAAAAGGCATTTTTAAAAATAGAGGGATTGCTTGTTGCTCCATTAACGGTTTTTTTCTCTATCATGATAGGGAGGTCACTTTGTAAAAAATCTCTCTCTACAAAGTCACACCAGAGTGAAAATTTTGCGGTTTCTATAAACATTTATATCTCCTTCAATATCTGTGTTAATTTCATTTTAATTTACGCTAAAAAGCAAAGCTTCTTAGCTAACGTTATCCACTAGGGGCTCTTCAGCAGAGTACTCACGTGCAGATGAACCGTTATCATTTTAACAACGTCAAATGAGCAAAGCTCCTTTAACTACGCTAACGCTTAGTTCTCTTCAGCAGAGTGCTTATGTGCAGATGAACCGCACTTAAATCTCTTTTAATATCTGTGTTAAGTCTTTTGTGTCTACGATGATGTTTGCTTCTTTTTTGAGTATCTCTTTGGCACAAAATGCTACCCGAGTATCTGCATGGGCAAACATCGATCTATCATTGGCACCATCACCAACGACCATGGTATCAGCTTGAGAAATACCTAGAAGACTTTGAAGTCTCAAAATCATATCACCTTTTGAAAAATCAAACATCATATCTCCACCAACAAGTCCTGAGAGTTCTCGTCCTTTAAAGTGTAAAATATTGGCAAAGTCTGCGTCAAGTCCTAGGATATCTTTTGCGTGTGCTGTAGCATTTCTAAATCCACCTGAAAAGACCACTACGGTGTAGCCCTTTTGTTTAAGTGCTGAGATAGTCTCTTTTGCTCCTGGCATAAAAGGGAGGTTTTGGCAGATTTGCTCTACTTTTTCAACCGGTAAACCTTCTAGTAACGCTACCCTTGTTGTAAGACTCTCAAAAAAGTCTAACTCGCCATTCATCGCTTTTTCTGTGATTGCGGCTACTTTCTCTTCTAATCCTAGAGGTGCTGCTAAAAAGTCTATTGTCTCTCCATCCATCAGTGTAGAATCAAAATCAAACACACATAGTTTTCCCATTCTTTATCCCTTTAAATTTTTTAGATATAATATCCTATATTTACTAGAGGTAGACACATATGTTCGAAGATTTTATAGAAAAATTAAAAAATGACTCTTTTTTGACTTTAGAGACCACTCCCAAACACTCTCCCGTTTTTTCACCTGTTCTTGATAGGATAGAGGAGCTTGGTTTAGATAAGATGGTAGATGGTTTTTCGGTGACAGATTCACCACTGGCAAAGATGAAGTACTCTTCACTATTTGCCACACTTAAACTACAAGAGCGTTTTAAAAAACCTACTTTAGCCACTATCTCTATGCGTGATAAAAATAAAATCGCTTTGCAATCTGGAATCTTAGGGGCGAATGATTTTGATGTAAGAGCGATTTTAGCGCTTACAGGGGACTCTGCCAATGCGAGTGACCAACCTAAAACAAAAGGTGTCTTTGAGGGCAATAGCACGATGCTTTTAGATATGGTGAAGTGTTTTAATGGTGGGATTGATTATGCGGGGCGTGCTTTGGATGAAAAGCCTAAAAAGATTTACGCTTTTGCTGTAGCAAATGCCTTTGCTAAAAACCCAAAGAATTTACAAAAAAAGATGAAGATGAAGTTAGAACATGGTGCAACAGCTATCATCACACAACCTGTTTATAGCCCTGAAAATGCTAAGCTTTTGTTAGAGATGTTTGAAGGGGCAAAAGAGGAATCTGGACGTACAGATGATCCACAGTTAGTTTTTGGATATTTTCCTATTACAAAACTACGAACAGCACAGTTTTTATCTGCTCATGTACCAGGAGTCAATGTACCAAAGTCACTGATGGATACGCTGTATGAAGCAAAAAAAGTCTCAGATGAAGAACAGGAAAAAGTGGGTTTTGAAATCTCAGTCAATTTGTTTAACGAATTGTACGCCTTACATCCAAAGATGCACATCATGGCTGCAAATAATTTTGGATTAGTTAAAAGAATATTGGATGAAAAAAAGTAGATAAGAAGCACTCTGCCAAAGAGCCAGAGCGGAGCGTAGCCACTAAGAGCTTTGCTCTTGGTGGCGTTATTAAGATAACTTGTTAAAAATCTCTTTTTAGCAACTCTTCTACTTTTAAAATAGTAAGAATGGAGTTATTTCTCTTTCCGATTCCCGAAATCATCCCTTTTTCTCTTTTAAGTGTTTCGGGTGCAGGATCAATCTGCGAAGATTTTAGACGAATCGCTTCTGTTAGTTTGTCGATAACAAAACCAGCGATATTATCTCCATCTTTCATCACGATATACCGTGTTTCAGCATCTTCATTTTTAGGTGCGATATGAAACTTTCTTCTTAAATCAATAAGAGGGATAACATTACCCCTTAAGTTAAACATCCCTAGCACATAAGCAGGTGTACTTGGCACTCTTGTATAGGTGATAGGCTTGATAATCTCTTGGATATTTAAGATAGGTATCGCGTACTCTTCTTCCCCTATGACAAATCCTACTAGTTGCGTGATATCTTCACTTTTCTCATCATGATAAGAGTGATTCATCTGATCTTTCTGTTTTTGTAATACATTTTCTAGTTGACCGCTCATGCTATCGCTCCTTCAGGTAATTTGATATTTTTACTCACTGTGCCTCTGAGGTAATCAGGTGAGTATGGTTTTGTGATGTACTCAGTCATACCAACTTCTACACCTCTGAGTCTGTCTGACTTAGAGGTTCTAGAGGTTACTGCAAGTAGTGGTAAGTTTCTATACTTTGAATACTTTCTAATCTCAGAGGCTAAAGTATATCCATCCATCTGAGGCATTTCGATATCAACTAACATAGCATCAAATGCTATCTCACCAGATTTCAAGATATTGAGTGCTTCAACACCATTTGTGGCTTCTGTAAGTGTGATGCCTAATGGTTCAAGTGACTTTCTCATAATCGTTCTATCTGTTTTACTATCATCAACTACCATGACATTATAATCACTTGGTGCACTTTTTTGTTTGCTTTCACTAAGGGCAGATTGTTGCGTAACATCTACCTTGATATCTTTTGCAAGATGCATCATCGCAGCAACATCTGTGATGAGTGTAACACCACCATCACCTCTAATAGTCGCTCCAGCGATACCTTCTATACCTTTAAGATAATCACCCATAGATTTGATAACGATCTCTTCTTGTCCAACAAGTCCATCGACAACGATACCAAGTTTGCTTTCAGCAAGTCCGATAACGACTACATAAGCGTGTTCTCCATTGTCAAAGACTTCATCAACACCAAACATGTCCGAAAGTTTTACAAGTGAAAGTACTTCATCGCGAAGTTTAAGTACGTTTTTACCTTCGATAGTATAAATCTCATCCATAGAAACTCTTACTGTCTCTAAAACAGAAGAGAGTGGAATAGCAAAGTACTCCTCTTGTGTTGAAACAAGAAGTGCTTGCATGATGGCAAGTGTTAAAGGAATCTTAAGTTTAAAGGTTGAACCACGTCCCAGTTCACTTTCGATATCGATGATACCGTTTAGCTTTTCGATATTGGTTTTAACTACATCCATACCCACACCACGACCAGATACGCCTGTCACTTTAGCGGCAGTCGAAAAACCTGGTCTAAAGATAAGTCCATACGCTTCTTTGTCACTCATGTTATCCGCTTCACGGTCTGTGATGATATTTTTCTCTAAGGCTTTCATCTTGAGAAAGTCTGCGTCCATCCCTGCACCATCATCTTTGATTTCTATGACGATTTGATTACCTTCATTGTAGGCTTTGAGGTTGACTGTTCCTTTTTCAGTTTTTCCAGCAGCCAATCTTGTTGCAGGATTTTCAACACCATGATCACATGAGTTTCGTATCATATGTACCAGTGGATCACCAATCTCTTCAACGATTGATTTATCAAGTTCTGTCTCTTCACCACTCAATATAAGATCGATATCTTTGTTAAGGTCACGTGAAAGATCACGCACAAGACGAGGAAATCTATTAAACACTTTTGATACTGGAAGCATTCTCGTTTTCATCACGGCGATTTGAAGATCAGTTGTGACTAGTGAAACGGCCGAAACAACTTGATTTAACTCTTCTAAAAACTTTTCACCTTCATAACGCTCTTCTACATCATCGTAGATTTTTAAAAGTCTATTTTTACTCAACACTAACTCTCCGATGAGGTTCATCAAGTGATCAAGTCTCTTTACTTCTACACGAATCGTCTGTTCTGGAGCCATCGCTTGCTTTTTAGCACTCTCCTTTTTTGGTGCCTCTTTTTTTGCAACTGCTACAGGTGTAGGCGCAGGTGCTGGGGTAGGTGTTTCTACCACAGGTTCTGGCGTTGGTGTCACTTCCTGAACTGGAGCGGGTGTTTCTATTGCAGGGCTTTCTTCAGCTTTGGCTGCTTTTTTTGCCTCTTTTGCTTCAAACTTCTCTTGGATAAGTCTTTGAATCTCTGCTTCTACGTCATCATCACTCATCTCATCATAGTTTTGATCTAAGTCTACTTCTTCTTCCACTGCTGGTTCTGCAACTGGCTCCTCTGCAATTTCTTCTTCAACAACTGGTTCTGTGGAAATAGATGCTTCAGTAGGGGAAATGCCCTCTATAGACTCACCTTTTGATACAGCATCAAGCTTCGCACAAATAGCACTTATCTCTATACCGCACTCTGTATCTACACCAGATGCTTGGATACCTTCTAAAAGTGCTTTCATCATATCCACAGACTCCAAGATGACATCCATCACGCTTGGTGTGATTTTAAGTTCATCTCTTCTTGCTTTGTTAAGCACATCTTCCATATGGTGTGTCAATTCTGTTAAGATATCGAAGTTTAAAAATGAACTAGAACCTTTGACTGTATGTGCTACTCTAAAGATAGAGTTTAAAAGTTCTAAATCTTCAGGGTTATTTTCTAATTCAACTAAATCTTGATCCATCTGCTCAATCAGTTCAAATGCTTCAACTAAAAAGTCTTCTAAAATTTCTTGTAAATCATCCATATCTTCTCCTTACACGCGCACTAGTTTTTTTTCATGGTTATGAATCGCGTTGGCAACTTCACTATAAAATACGTTGGCATCAAACTTTGTTAGGTATGCATCTGCTCCTGCCTCTTTTCCTCTGATGTCAGAAAAGTGGTCAGAAATAGAAGAGTTAAATACCAATGGTATATTTTTAAAGCGAGGATCTTTTTTAAAGTTTGAAGCAAAATGAAAACCATCCATCTTTGGCATCTCAACATCTGAGATAATGACACGAAGTTCTTCTTCTATTCTATCTCCAAAGACACGATGTAAATCTTCAAGTTTTTCCAAGCCTGATACACCATCTGCAGCTTCAACAACATTGAGCCCCATTTTTTGCATGGCAGTTTTAACGATTTTTCTAGCCGTTGGACTATCATCTAGTATAAGCGTTGTTCCATGAAACTGCTCTACCTTTTTATCGCCAGTTTCTGTATCTGGTGTGTAAAAACCGAGTTCTTCAATGATACTTTCAAGGTCTAAGATAAGTAAGACTTCGTCATCTTCTAGTTTAGTAACACCTGTGATTTTTGTTTTATCAAAACTACTACCACCGCCACCAGATGCAAATGAAGCTGGTTCGATATCTTCCCAGTTGATTCTTCTGATTCTTCGCGCCTCATGAACAGCAAATCCAATCATCATGTTGTTAAACTCAGTGATAACAACACGTAATTGTATATTCTCAGGAGGTGTGATATTCATCCATTTTGCGAGGTTAATGACAGGTATGACTACACCACGAAGATCAAAGATTCCATCTATAAAGTCAGGTGCACCTGGTAGTTCTGTAAGCTTTGGAAGCTTGATGATTTCTCTCACCTTTGCGACATTGACACCATAGATGCCTTCATATACGCCATCATCAGTGACTCGTTGTAGCCTAAAATCGACCAACTCCATCTCATTTGTGCCGACTTTGAGGATATTATCGTCATTCATATTTAACCTTTATGTGGTGTAAATACGATGTCCTCCTTGAAGTCTATAGTAAAATAGATATTGCCACAAGCATAAGAAGAAAAGAGCCTATATTGAGAGCCCTCAAGGCTATACTCTTCATTCATATGGTAGTGACCTTCACAGATAACATCGAATCCGTTACTTGCAATATCGTATTTTTTTGATTTTTGTTTAATGATATTTGCAAAATTTTCTATTTTTTTGCAAATATCTTTATTTTTATGGGCTAAAAGAATCTTTTTAGAGATAAAATTATTACCATGTTTATCCAGAAAATTTAAGCTTTTTAATATAAATAGGTTTCGTATCAAAGCACTATAAACTCTATAACCTAGCCCTTGAAAGAGATCCCCATGAGAGAGAGCGACTTTCTTATCATGATAGTGACATAGAAGGGGTTGTTGTGAAATGGGGATAACGATAAGAGAGGGAAAAAGTCTTTGAAGATTAAAATCATGATTTCCTTCAAAGTAGAGAATCTCTTTTTTTTCTGAAAGTGTATTGATGATATCAATGACTTTTTGATTTTCTTTTATAGTGTAGTCGATAGCACCTACTAAAAGATCAAACATATCTCCTATCATGATAAGTTGTGATGTCTGTATCTCTTCTTTTTTTACTTTAAGAAGAAAGTTATAAAAAGATTCACGCACACCAACTTGGTAGTGTGCATCTGCGATAAAAATCGCATCATCTTTCAGTTTATGGAGCATAAGTGATAAAAGGTATCGCTAAATCCTCATCAAATCCACACATCAAGTTGGCATTGACCACGGCTTGTGAAGATGCCCCACGTAGGATGTTGTCTACTGTACTATTAACATAGAGTTTTTTTCCATCGACTTTGGCAAAGATATCGCAAAAGTTTGTCCCAGCACAAGACTTGATATCGACTGGTTTATCGAAGATACGGACAAATCTCTCATCTTTGTAAAACTCTCGTAATACTTCTAGTGGGTCAATCTCCTCTTTTAAAAGCATATACCCATCTATCATCTCACCACGCGTGGCAGGGATGAGGTGTGGAACAAAGTTGACATCAAATGTTATGCCTGATTTCAGACGTAGTTTTTCGATGATTTCTGGTTGGTGGCGATGCATAAAAGGGTTGTAGGCAAAGATGTTTTCATTGATTGAAACATAGTGTGTGTTGTTTGTACACTTTTTTCCAGCTCCTGAAACACCACTTTTTGCATCTATAAAGAGTGGAAAATTTTCATCTATATAAGGAGCAAATGGAAGTAGGGCTAAAATTGAAGCGGTGGGGTAACAACCTGGATTTGCCACTAGGGATGTTTTTTTGAGTTCTTGTCTGTAAAGTTCAGGAAGCCCGTAAACAGCTTCATTTAAATGCTCTTTATCCTCATGTGGACAGTAGTGTTTTTCATAAGTGTCTAACTCTAAACGATAATCTGCTGAAAGATCAACCACTTTAACATCTAAGTCAAGTAACTCTTTAGCAAAACCCATAGAGGCACGATGTGGAAGTGCTAGAAATGCCAGTTTTGCTTTTTTAGCAATGGCTTTTGCATCAGCCTTTTCTACTTCGGTTTCAAATATATCTGTTAAAGAGGGATGTAAGTCTGTCACTTTAACACCACCTTCACTAGTAGCGATATAGGTGATATTGAACTTTGGATGTGTGATAAGGATTTTAAGAAGTTCTAGTCCTGTAAATCCACTAGCTCCAACGATGGCAACATCTATCATGATAATATCCTTAAAACTTTATCTCTTGGTAAGAGACAGATAAAATTTCATACTCTTTTTCGCCAGCTGGGAGATTTACCAGCACTTCATCGCCTTCTTCTTTCCCCATCAGCTGACGTGCAAGCGGTGCGAGTGTTGAGATGAGTGCTTTATCTGGATTGCTCTCATATGTTCCTACTATAGTATAGGTTGCTTCTGAATCATCACCAAGGTCAACCAGTGTCACAGTAGAGCCAAAACGAATCTTATCATGATTAAAAACTGAAGGGTCTACTTCTTGGACATTGTCATAAAGTTCTGCCAGTTCCGCCATACGTTTTTCGATAAAACGAAGGTGTTCACGTGCTGAGTGGTACTCCGCATTTTCTTTTAAGTCTCCATGACTTCTTGCGATGTCTATCTCTTCAACGGTTTTGGGGCGTTGAACCATCTTTAAATCATGTAGTTCATCACCAAGCTTTTTGTATCCAAAAGTTGTAATTGGCTGTTTATTCATCTATAATTCCTCTTTATTTCACATTATTATAACAAATTTATGAGATTTTTTGTACTACCTGATTGAAGTAGGGATTTTAGGGTTTGTGCTCCCTCATGAAATGCCTCTTTATCAAAGTTTTGGTAAGCATAAAGAAGCTTTTCTTTAGTAGCGTCTTCTTGTAAAAACTCTTGATGGAGTGCTGACTTACCTGCAAAGTCCAAGATGATGTTTGCCAATCCCACGTAAGGGAGTTTGACAAATAGTTTTGCGATTTTGTAGTCTAACTCCTTAGCTTTATAAGTTAACACAAAAGGTACCCCTATGATGGCTGCTTCAAGGGTCGCTGTACCTGAACAGATAAAAGAAAAGTCACTGTGTGCGAGGGTTTCTTCCATGATATAAGAGATATTAAACTCTGAGATATCTCCATAAAGCTCGGTTAAATCTTCCCCTTTTAAAAAAGGTGGCACGATGATAACTTTATCACCCTCAATCTCCTCAGCTATTTCTCTAAAAATTGGCATCAACCTTTTGATCTCACCCTTACGACTTCCTGGCATAAAGGCGATAGTATTATAGGTGATATCAGGATTTTTTTCTAAGGTGATTTCATCTAAAAGAGGGTTACCTACATACGTTGACTTATTGTAAAATTCGCTCTCAAAAGGAAAGATAGAGGCAAGGTTGTCACAATACTTTTCAACTTTTTTCACCCGTCCTTTTTTCCATGCCCACACTTTTGGGAGTATATAATAGGTGATTTTTTTATCAGGATATTTTTCTTTAATGGCACGTGCGAGGGGAAGATTGAAAGAGGGTGCATCTATAAGTAGTACAGAGTCAGCATCTTTGGCTAAAAGTACCATCTCTTTGATAGCGTGTTTTGCCTTTTTGATTTTTGGAATCACATCCCAAAACCCCATAACAGAAAATTCTGAAGAGGGGTAGAGTGGCGTGCCAAACCTATAATCAAATATACCAGATATCTCTACATCTAAAGTAGCCAAAAGTGGTTCTAAATGGAGGTTAGCAGATGGCTCAAGGGCAGATATCAGTAACTTCATCTACTTCTTTTCCAATTTGTTATCAATTTTGCCTATGGCACAAGAGACGAAACTTTTTGCCGTTGTACTTGCCGCTTGAAATGGTGAAAGCGCATCCGTTGTGAGTGGATAACCTAACTTTCTCAGTCTCACTTTTAAATCTTCCATCTGGGACTCTTTTATATCAAGAGTGATTTTTCTAGGTTCCACTTCTAAGTCAACTTCTACCTCTCCATACTCTTTTAAAAGAGCCTTTTTAAGTGTACCAGCACAGCCACCACACTTGACATTTTGTACTTCTAAAACAGTTATCATGATGACCCCTTTTGTTTATTTAAATTTATGTACAGATTGACCGTACTATTTTTCCTATTTTATCTAAATAAAGATGCAATCAAGAAATTTTTTTAAGGATGATTATGAATACAGAACAGGAACTTTTAACACGTAGTGGCTCACAATGTGAACTTTGTGGTTCAAGTGATGATTTGAGTGTTTATGTGGTAGCGCCTTCAGATGAAGCTATCATGATATGTGCTAAATGCCGTGAGCAAGTAGAAGATAGTTCAAAGATGGACGAGAGTCACTGGCACTGTCTTAACGATAGTATGTGGAGTGAACATCCAGCTGTAAAAGTGCTTACTTACCGACTTTTAAAACAACTAGGAAATCAAGACTTGCTAGATATGATGTACTTAGAAGAAGATGAAAAAGCGTGGGCTGAAGATATAAGTGAAGCAGATGAGGCAAAAGAACCTACTTTTGATAGCAATGGTGCGAAACTTGAAGCTGGCGATACGGTTACCATCATCAAAGATTTAGAAGTAAAAGGTGCTGGTTTTACGGCTAAAAGAGGAACGGCAGTGAGAAATATCGCCCTAACAAATAACCCTGAACAGATAGAGGGACGTGTTAACGGTACACGTATCGTACTACTGACAAAGTTTTTAAAGAAGCAGTAATATTATTTTAAACATAAGGAAATAAGATGTCAAAAGCGCAATATCCTGATAATTTTGATGAGTTAAAAGAAGAGGTAAGAGTCGCAGGTCTATTAGATCGTGTTCCTGTACGTGGCACTATCGAGATGGTGGCAGTCGTTGTTTCACTCGTGGCAGCGATGGCGACGATGCAACTATGGAACCCTATACTTTTGGGGCTTTTTATGACGCTTGTTTTCACCCGTGCGGTTTTTGTCTCTCATGATATTTTGCATCTTCAGTACTTTAAAAGTAAAAAACTCTCTTTTAGACTCTCTTATCTTTACTCTGCAATCATACTATCAAATTCTTCATCATGGTGGGATCATAAACACAATGTAAACCATCATACTTGGTGTAATGTTGTTGAAAAAGATGAAGATATACGCGCGCTTGATGGGGCATTTACACCTGATAATAAAGGCAGCAGCCCTTTTATCAAAAAGTATAAACATATCATCTTTTGGGGAGCGATGTTTTTCATGTATCCAGCTTTTATCGCGCAGTCTTATAAGTTTGTATTAAAGAGAAAACTTTATGGTGAATTTGCCTTGATGTTATTACACTGGCCGATTATCTGGGGTACTGTCTTTTATGTGTTGCCATTTGCTGATGCTTTAACTGTTTTTGTAACGCTTTATGTTACGCTTTCTGTCTGGTTGGCTTATGGATTTATCACCAATCATCTAGGTTGTGAAGTCTTTACGCTAGAAGAGAGTAGAGAACTCTCATGGATGGAACTCCAGATGCGTGGAAGCCGTTCACTTTCAGGGGGAGCATTTGTCCACTGGTTTTATGGTGGATTAAATACACAGATAGAACATCATCTTTTTCCAAAAGCACCACGATTTAATCTACTAAAAGTGCAAAAAATGACCAAAGATTTTGCCAAAAAGCACAATATGAAGTACTTTGAAACAACACCAGTAGAAGCGTATGTGCAGATAAATCATGCATTGAAGGAATACTAGTAAGATGAGTGTATTACTTGAATTTGCGATGTTTCCTATGGATAAAGGTGAGAGTGTCAAAGCAGATGTCTCTAAAATCATCAAGATGATTGATGAGAGTGGGGCAAGTTATAAACTCACAGCTATGGGAACGATTATAGAAACAGAAACGATGGATGAAGCTTTAGATATCGTGAGAAAAGCGTATGGTGTGCTTGAAGAAAATTGCGATCGTGTCTACTCCTCGTTAAAGTTTGATATCCGAAAAGGCTCTTCAAATAGGTTAAAAACAAAGATAGAATCAGTAGAAGAAATCATAGGAAAAGTAAATACTTAGTTGTGATACAATGAAAATGAAAATTTAAACTATAAGGAGTCAATATGAGTATGATGGGTATGTTAGGAAAAGTAGCTATGGGAATCATGGTAGCAAAAACAGTCGGAAAAGCGATGGGTGGTTCTGGTGGACTTGGTGATATGTTAGGTGGTCTTATGGGTGGCAGTAAAGGTTCTTCTTCATCTGCTTCACAGGGCGGTGGCATGGGTGACCTACTAGGAAATCTTACAGGAAATAA
>Ga0209633_10004893_pt1 | contig 11921 bp, 8 predicted proteins | sample Cruoilmetagenom1_FD_187290 | JGI IMG/M metagenome (GOLD analysis project Ga0209633, IMG submission 187290) | Oil polluted marine microbial communities from Coal Oil Point, Santa Barbara, California, USA - Sample 1 (SPAdes) (version 2) | ecosystem: Environmental > Aquatic > Marine > Oil seeps ... | reverse complement strand
GTTTGGTCTGGTAGAAATAAGAATGCTAACGAACTTTTAGCAAATGCATATAAAAACAGCTTAATTATTGCCATTAAGAATGGAATTAAAACAATTGCTTTCCCAAATATTAGTACAGGAGTTTATCGTTTCCCTAAAGAAGTTGCTGCAGAAATTGCAATAAGTACAGTTAAAGATTTTATTAAAGAAAACTCTTCAATTGAAAAACTAATTTTTGCAGTTTTTGATGGTGAAAATTATAATATTTATGCTAAAAAACTAAATTACAAAAATGATTAAGAAAAATAATCAACTTCTTATTATTGGAGGAACAAAAAGAAATATTGGAAAAACAACACTTATTGAAAGAATAATAGAAAAACATAGCCTAAAACATAAGATAATTGCTTTTAAAATTAAAACAATTTATCCTAATGATGATTTCTTTCATGGAAAAGATAACAATCCATTAAAAGAAAATGAAAATTACAGAATTACTGAAGAAAGCAAAAAAACTGGTATTGAAGATACGAATAGAATGCTAAAAGCTGGTGCAAATAAAGTTTATAAAATTAAAACTAAAGCAGGTTTTATATTAACGGCATTTAATGAATTAATAGAAAAAACAGATATAGACTCATTATTAATTTGCGAATCTAATACTCTAAGAAAAAATATAAAACCAAGTTTATACTTATTTGTTAAAGAAGATTTTTCTGATAAAATGAAACCAAGTGCAAAAGAAGTAATTCAATATGCAGATAAAATTATACTAACAGATGGCAAAAAACATAAGTTTGACACAAATGAAATAATTATTGAAGATTTGAATTGGAGATTAAGATAACTTTAAAAAGCATTAACTCTAATTTCTACAGACCTGTTTTTTTCTCTGCCAGCATTTGTATCTTCTTTTGATATAGGAGCATCATCCCCAAGTCCTTTTATTTTTACTCTTGACTCTTTAAGTCCGTTTTTTACAAGATAACTTGCTACTGCAGCAGCCCTAGTTTTAGATAATTTAGGTGCATCAGTAACTAATGCCTCAAGGTTATCTGTATGTCCTAGTATCTCGATGTGAACAGTAGGATTTAGAAATAAAGTTGAGAGGATATTATCAAGCTCGGCTTTTGCTAGGGGTGACAATTCAGAACTTTCATTATCAAATTTCAGATTATCATTTTTTATTTCTTCACCTAAAAATATTTCATTTAACAATATATCCTTAGTGATGTTCTCAAAAGTTGTTATTTGATTAATATTTAAATCTTCTTTAGTCACCCAATATCCGTGCGAAGATACAGTTATGTTATAATTTTCGCCTGCAAAAAATGAAGTGAAATAAACTCCTGTTCGTTTACTTGACGCAGTTTCCGAAATTAATTGATGAGTATTTATATTGTGTATTGAAACTGTTGCATGCAATGGTACTAAAGAATTTGCATCTTTAATAACACCTTTTAAATTTGTTTGTTTAATTACTTTTATATCATCAAAGTTTAAATCACCATTGAGGTCATCATCTGTTATAAGAAAATCACTTTCATCAAATGCAATTTTTCTTTCTTTTTCATCAAAATCGAAACTAACTTCAAATTGTTTATAACCATTAAACTTAACTATATAATATTCTTGTCTCAAGTTAAAATGTTCATAAAATATGTTATGAACTCTAACCTTATAATAATCTGAAACAGGAATATAAAGTTCAAAATAACCTTCATTATCTGTTATTGCAGAATATGTTTTTGCATTTCCTTCAACAGTAACTTTTATATTGTTTATTGGAATTTTTCCAAGTGCAGAATGTTTTGTTCTATGAAGTGATATTTTTCCAAATAATTTATTACGCTCCATAAATGGAATATACATAACTGTATCTTTTTTTGATAAAAAGTTTTTAGAACTGCTTTCAGACTCATAATTATCTGTTTGGATTCCTTTTGGGCTATATTTTACATTATAGTTCCCCTCAACAATATTTTCGTACAGGATTTCTCCTTTTTCGTTTGAAAAAAGTTCGTTTGGTAAAAATTCGCCATTGTAATTCTTATTTTTTATATCCTCTTCAGGATTTGAACGATAAATTTCAGATAAAACATCGGCAACTCCTGGTTCATTAGGATCGTGAATTCTATTTCCATTTAAATCTTTATAAAAAACAGCTTTGTAATTATAATATTTTAAGCGTGGTTGTTGAATATTAAAAGCCTTGCTTATTCCTAACTGAAAATAAGAAGTATTATAAGAAGATGAACGATTAGCATTTTTAACAGATTGAAATGAAGTTGTATTGTAAAACTTAAAAGCCCAACCTTTTCCAGCATTCCAGTTAATCTCAGAATTTATATTAGTCCTTGTACTTTTAGATGCAAGATTATTTATATAAGTTCCTCTAATTATCAGCCTAAGCTTATCATTAAAAAAATCTTTCTCAACGAAAGGAGTTAACATAATAGATTTTGTATAAAACTGAGAGTAAAAATAAGCAAATTGTTGAGAAATATTATTTGGACCAATATAGAAAATAACATTGAGACCAATATTCCGTTGTTTATATCCTCCTTTTATTTGAGCAATATTAAACTTTCTATTTGCAACATCTCCTTCATAAGAAATACCATTTAATATAGTTGAATATTTATAAATATTTGTTAAACCATATTTTGCAGAAAATGAAAATGAAACATTATTAAATTTATTATATGTTTTTGCACCAGCTTCCAACATAGCTGTAATAGTATTGAAAGAATTATCTACAGTAAAATACATTAAATTATTAGTCCTAACATCACTTACAGAAGGTGTTAATGACAAAAGCACATTTTTTGGTGTATTATAAAAAAAAGTGGTGGAAAAATCTTTGTATTTTGTATACCTATCAACTACAATTAAACTATTTTGATAAGAAATAGGTCTGTATGCTTGTTCGCTATATTTTATGTAAAGATATTTTCTTTTATTCAGTCTTATATCAATATTTCCAACTGTAGTAAGTCGTCCTTGCAAATATCCAAAATAATATGGATTGCCATAATTACTATTTAGATGTAATTTAATATTTTTTATCTCTCTATTAAAATTAAACCTGTATCCCCAGCCTTTATAAATACTATTTGATAAATAACTCCCATATTCTGATTTACTATTACCGTATAATAAAGAAATATTATTTTTTTTAATATGAGTATTTAGTTTAGCAAAAGCTAATTTATGATAATCACCGTAACTAATATTCTGGGAATAAACTCCTCCAACTTCAAATGTTAGTTTAGTAGGAAATTCTTGAGAATATGAAAATGCATAATCTTCTAATCCTCCAACTAACTTTTTAGTAGCAATCCCCTTTAATTCAATGTGGTATGGTAGTTTCTGAGAAATAGCAATTCCTCTACCATAAATAGAATGCTCCATTGCTCCAGAATAATCCCCAAGGAAAACAGATGTTTTAGGAGTTTTAAACTTAGTCTCAATTTTACTATTAATCCAAAAATCAGTATTTTCTTTACGCTTATAATTTTGAATAGAATAATAAATTTCTTTATTATTCTTTAATAAAACATCACCATAAACTCTAGCAAAATATGTTGGATTATTCGTACTAAAAACATTAAAAATATCTAAATCTATATTTAAGGGGTTCTTATGTTCTGGAGTAGTATTCTTATATTTCCAGTCCATATATTTAAACCAAATTCGTTTTTCAATAACAGAGTCGTGAACATTAATATTTAGTTTTAGCTTATGTAGCTGATATTTTTTGGTATCAATTCTGCTGTCTAATTCAACATTATATTCGAGTCTTTTGGTTTCACCAGATTTAATACTAATATTATCAATTATTATCTTATCGTATTCTTTTTCAACTACTAAACTTTTGTCTGGAATAAACTGAATATTAACTATTTCATCAATATTCCCAGAATTTTCTAAGATTATTCCAAATTTTGATTTAAGATTTTTTTGATTAAAATAAGCATAGTTATTATCAACTTTTGCTGCTATTGATGAAATAATAGGAATTTTAACAAATGAATATGCAGTATTATAAACTCCGCCTCTCTCATCACTAACGATAGCAATAACAGCATAACCAACACCACCTTTTACATGTTTTGAAACTGAAACTCTTACAGGAAGAGAAATTTCTGAATTAGCTTGAATTGTTACTTTTTCAAATGAGCTTCCAATAATATTCCAATCTTTTGGAGCATTAAGTTGGATGTTTAAGTTAAGAGCTTTTCCTGATTTGTTTTTTAAATATAATATATTAAAAAATGATTTATTTTGCTGAATTTCTAATTGTCCCTTTAAAAATCTAACGTTTAAATCTCCTTTGTCTATATTTTGACTTTTTGTATAGTTTACAAAAAGAATTAAAACAGAAAATAATATCAAATATTTTTTTATAAATCCCATAAATTAGAACAATGTTCTACGTAAAAATTAACTTTCAGTTAGTACATAGTCTTTATAAAAGTAGAACAAAAAAAGTTTTACTTCACATGTATAAGTAGCCCTAGGCATTATTCACCTGTCAGTGTAAATAAAAGATCAACTACATAATAATCAGGAACTTTCCCCATTAGTGATTTGTGTACTCCACAATAGTACGTAATAAAAACAGATGCATTGGTAAGACCTGCAACAGGTTGTAAATCTCCAGTCAGCTTAACATCAGTATTAGTTAAACTTTGCAATCCTGTAGAAACCCCTGTACCACTTGCTTCAAGTTCAATAACATCTAAATCTAACATATTAGGTGGTATATCACCATTTATATTAGGACTTAAAGCTTTAACATCGATTTTCCAATTTTGGTATGTATTTGCAACTGTTGTATCATTATATGATATTAATAATTCTGTAAAGTTTGGATAAGTTACACCATTAACATATTTTTGATATGAATTAAAGTGAAAATAAACAGAACTTCCAGAATTTATACTCAAACGTGCTTGACCAAACATGCCCCCACCATAAAGAATATAAATTGCAATCAATAACTTCTTCATACTTTATATTAAACAAATATATACCCTACAATTATTTTACTAATTATGTAAATATAATTCTAATATAACATTTGCTACATATCTATCAGACGGAATACTTTGTGCAAGTAATGTTCCTGAAGTTGATGGTATTGTTCCTAATTCCCACGCTACAACAAATGCATTCTTTGTAACATCCCCAGCATTTCCCGTTCCTGTTGATTGAACAATTTCTGTTGTTGTAACATCTGTCAACTCTGTAAGAACACCAATTAATGTACTTGTTGCATCTCCTCCTGTTACAATGTAACCAAGGTTATCAAGAGGTATCACATGGGAAACATCATCTACCCCAAAGAATTGACTAACATCAGAATACATAGCAACATCAAAATTAACTGAAGATGACACAGTAAAATGAGTTTCATAACGAGAGTTTGCTGCAATACCATTTGTATATTGGTCAATAGTATTTACAACATACTCAATATTACCTCCACTTGTAACATTAAGTCTTAGAATTGAATTTAAGGTAATTCCTACAGGTATTACGCCTAAATCAGATACTGGTTGCGAAAAAGCAGCTCCTATAGAAAATATAACTGCTAAAATTGAAATGGATAATTTTTTCATGATATTTATTCTTAATGGTTTATAAATTAAAATATAGTGAGTAAAATTAGTATAAGTTTCCTAAATATCAAATTTTATTAGGATTTATTTTAAATCCCATAACAAGAATGTCATCTACCTGCTCTACTTTCCCTTGCCACTTTCTCAGAAATAAGCTCAATATTTGCCTTTGTTCTTTCATTGGTTTTGAATGTATTTCAAATAATAAGTTCCTAAAATATTTAGACATTAACTTACGTCCTGTTTGCTCCCCTGTCTGGTCAGCAAATCCATCCGAAAATAAATAAAAACTTGTTGGCTCGTCTATTTTTATTGAATGGTTATCAAATTCCTTTTTTTCAAGTCTTTCAAATACTAAGCCTCCAATTGGTTTAACATTTCCTTTTATTTTCTTTATTTCTCCATTTTGTATGTATATTAATGGGTTTTTTGCCCCTGCATATTCTAATATATTAGTTTGTGGATCAAAAGAACATAATGCCATGTCCATACCATCTTGATTACTTGTTTCATATTGCCGTAATGATTTTCTTATACCAATATGCAATTCATCTAAAATGTGTGCAGGTTCATAAATTTGCTTTTGTTCAATAATATTTTCTAACAAATTAAAACTTATCATTGATAAAAATGCCCCAGGCACACCGTGGCCAGTACAGTCAATAGCTGATATAAATGTTTTTTTATAAATTTCTTCAGTATCTTCATAAACAATTGCCTCTTTAAACCAATAAAAATCACCACTTACTTTATCTCTGGGTTTAAACAATATAAAAGATTCTTCAAATAAATTTTCAAGATGTTCTTGTTTTGGCAAAAGTGATTTCTGTATATTTACAGAATAATTTATACTTGAATTAATATCAGTATTTTGTTCTTCTATTTTAGAAAAAGCTGCAGTTAATTCTGAATTTTTTTGCTCAATATTTTTATTTTGCTCCGCAATTTTAGCATTTGTAGTTGCTAATAATTTATTATGTTTTTTTCTTTTTCTACTAAAATACAAAACACCTAATAATACAATAACAATAAATAGTATTATTGCTGTTAAAATAAAAAATGTAAACCTTTCTTGTGCCTTTTCTTTTTGGCGTTGTGCATCAATCAATTCAGCTTTAATTTTTTCTTGCTCAACTTGAGATTCTACTAGAGCAATAGAATCATTTTTAGCTTTAATCTTTGCATCTTGAACTAAAATAGCTTTTTTTAATGTATCTTCAGAGAACTCTTTATCTCTTTTCATTATTTCATATTCCAACTGCTTGGCTCTTGTTTCTGCATCTTTTACGCTAAGTTCTGCAATAGATTTTATTCTCTCATCACTAACAAGTTCTTCAGATTTTGTTTTTTGAAAGTGTTGTCTATACGACGCATACTTATCAAGGTATTCTGCTGCTTTTTGCTCATTCCCAATTTTTTGATAATTTTCTGCAAGCATCCTATAACTAATTAATACTAATCTTGCCTCTTGATTTTCATTAGCAATTTCAAGAGCCTTTAATATGCTAATTATTGCATCCCTACTTTTACCCTGAGCAGACAATACATGTGCTAAATCAAGTAAACCAGCAGCTATTTGTGCTTTATTTCCAAGATTTATTCTAATCTTTAGACTATTCTTAAAATATTTTATTGACTTATCATATTCATCCATATTTGCATATAACAAACCTAAATTTGTATATATTTTCATAACTTTTTCATAATCTTTTTTAGATGCAAATATTTTAGATGCCTCTGATAAATATGGTATAGCCTTTAAATTCTGATTCCTTTTAAAACAAAGCATCCCTGCTTTATAATATAGATTTGCAGCTTTTTTAGATTCATCATTTTTTAAACATTCATTTGCAGTGTTAACAAAATTATTAACAGTTTTTTCATCTTTTTCAGAAAGTTGTGCAAAAGTTTGGATATTAAAAAAGGCTAGGAATATATATATATATAGGTATCTATTTTTCATAACAAACTATAATATTATTAAAATTTATTATTAAAACATAACAATACAATTCTTACTTTTGTACAGGATACAATTAAGTTAAATTATCGTTTGGTGTTTTTGTTTTAATATTTTTATAATTGTGAAATTAATATTTTTTTTTTAAATTTGAAATTTAAAACCATTTTATAAAAAAAATATCATAAAAATGTACAAACTTTTTTTACTATTTGTATTATCAAATATAGTTATACTTAAAGCCTTCTCTCAAGATTTTGAAGTTGCTCCAGTAAAGATGGAATTTGTTGTTAATCCTGACGAATCCCAAACAAAAATATTATCAATAAAAAACCATGCTAATTTTAAAACTTCATTTACAATTTCTTTTGCAGATTTTATAATTGATAATGAAGGACACAAACAATCAATTAAAAAAAATTCAACAAAAACTTCATGTGCCGATTGGATAACTCCAGAAAAAACGTTCTTTGATATAAACCCAAATGAGCAAGTACAAATAAAAATTACAATGCAACCTCCTGCTGATAATTTAACTACTAGATGGGCACTAATGTACATTCAAACTGTGAAAGAGCAAACAAGTTTTGATGTAGATAAAAGTAGTATTGGTGCAGGAATTAGGCTTAGTGGAAGAATTTCTGTAGAGGTTTACAGAAAACCTAAAACACCAATAGTATCAAACTTAATAATTAAAAATTTACACGAAAAAGCAAATACCGATTCTAAAACAAGAATTTTTACTACAGAAGTTGTAAACCTTGGTAGTAATATTGCAAATTGTAAAATTACATTTATAGCATCAGATTTAAATACAGCAGAAGAAATTGAATTTGACCCAATATATATTTTATCATATCCCGGCTTTACCAGAGAAGTGAAATTTGAATTGCCAAAAACAATGCCTCCTGGTAAATATTCTTTTGCAGCTCTTTTAGATTATGGAAAAACAACAACAATTAAAGGAACAAGGCTGAACAAAACATTATTAATACTTCCTAAAGAAAAAGGTAGTGATAATAAATAAAACAATAATGTTACTAATTTTTTTTGTTATTTCTTATGTAACAAATGCTCAAGAACTGATAAAAATATTTTATCCTGACACAACTAACTGTGTTAAAGAAGAATATTATGCCCTTATTACTAAGCAAGACACAATAAAGCATGGTATGTACACCTTCTTTTGGAAAAATGGAAATAAAATGCAAGAAGGTAAATTCGTTCATAACCTTATGCAGGGCAAATGGCTTATATATTATGAAAAGGGAAACATAAAATCTGAAATAAATTTTATAAATAGTAAAAAAAACGGAAATTTTAAACATTATTTTATTAACGGAAATCTTCAACAAGAAGGCATTTATAAAAATGGACAACCAGATGGCAATATTTTAACATATTTCGGAAATGGTAATGTGAAAATATCTGGCGAATATAAAGATGGTTATTTAAATGGTAAAGTTATAAAATATCAAGAATCGGGTTCAAAAACTGAAGTGTCAACATATAGAAAAAATGTTAATATTGGAGATTGGGAAGCGTACTATGATACTGGCGAACTTAACTATAAAGGGAAGAAAAAAAATAACATCTTTTATGATACATTATACGTATATTATAAATCAGGTCATTTACAAAGGAAATGTTACTATTCAGAAGGAAAACTTAATGGAAACTTCTTAGCATACTTTAAAGAAAATAATAAACTTAGTGCTAATTATAATTTTAAAGATGGTTTAATTGATGGGAAATATAAATCATTCCATCCAAATGGTAATATTGCAGAAGAAGGCAAATACATTAATGACAAAAGAATTGGACTATGGAAATCATACTATCCAGAAGGACAATTGTTTAGCACAGGAAATTATAAAGATGGTTTATATAGTGGTATATGGAAAACTTTCTTTGAAAATGGCAAAGTAAAACAAAAAGGTGAATATATTAATGGTAAAGCAGAAGGAAAATGCTATTTCTACCATTTAAATGGCAATATATTATATACAGGCGAATATATAAATGATTTTAAAGAAGGGCTTTGGATTTTTTATGATAAAATTGGAAATATCCAACAAAAAGTTACATATAAACATGGTAAAATAATTCCATAAAGATGGAACTATAACTTAATAATATGGAAAACAAAGAATTGGAAAATATAAATACTAGTGTTAATAAATCTCAAATTGATTTAGCTTACGAAATGACAAAATCAATTGATGACGACTTTATTGAATATGTTTATAGAGGCAACTTCTCTGAAAATATTACACTAAATATACTAAACTTAACAGAGGCAAAATTTATTAATGATAAAGATGCTCATAAAAAACAAAAAAGAGTTTCCTATCTATTAATAGAATCATTACAAAATGTTATAAGACACGGGGATACAGCTAAAGATAAGAATGTAAATAATGAAAGTTTGCTTGTAATTCAAAAAACAAAAAAATCAATTTATATTACAACAGGAAACATTATTGAACATAAAAATATAAAGGAACTAAACGATTATCTTATAAGCATAAAGGAAGCCTCAAAAGAAGAACTTAACAAAAAATATAATAAAACATTATTAGATGGCATAATTACCGAAAAAGGTGGCGGTGGTCTTGGACTTCTTACAATGATTAGAAGAGCAAAAGGGAAATTTAAATTTGACTTTAAAAAGATAAATGATAGTTATTCATATTATTACTACCAAATACAAATTACTATAATAGAGGATAATAATCAAACTGAGAATTTAGAATTAATATCTTTAGATAGAATTTCTAAATTTCATGATTTATTAAATAAAGAAAATATTTTATTAAACTTTAATGGTTCTTTTGCATTTAAAAACCTTGAAAACATACTGCCTTTTATAGAATCTCATGCAATTGGTGGGCAAGATATTAAGCAACGTGTTTTCGATTTAACTGTTAAAACAATTAAAAATATTGTTAAATACGCAGATAACTTCTCAAAAAATGTTGAACTTGCAAATAAAAATGGAAGAGGTGTATTTATTTTAAGTAATAAAGATGGGAAACTTTTTCTAACAGCAGGAAATTTAATTCTAAATAAAAAAACAGTTTTACTTTCAAATAAAATAAATATAATAAACCAAACTGACCATAATAGTTTAATTAAAATTAGGGATTATTTAGAAAAATTTTATTCATTTTCTGAAACAAAGCAACCAGACTTAAGTTTAATTAACATGAAATTAAAAAATAAAAGTAATATTAATTATACCTTTAAAAGAATAGATAAAAACCTCTCTTATTTTATTCTTCAACTTGTTATTTAATTCTCTTAATAATTTAAAACATTTTCTTTGCTTATACAATACATTTACTAATTTTGTAAGTTAAAGAAAACAAATGAACATAAATACACTATATACAAAAGCATTAAACCAAGATTTTCTTACCATTGAAGAAGGTCTTTTTTTATATGAAAATGCTCCAACTTCCGATTTAATGTTTATTGGAAATGAACTACGAAAACAAAATCAGCCAAAAGAAAAAGAAAATAAAGTTGGTTGGATAATTGACCGAAATGTAAACATAACAAATGTATGCATTGCTCAATGTGAATTTTGCAACTTCTATCGTCGTCCAGGCGCACCAGATGTTTATACAACAACTTTAGAAGAGTATGATGAAAAAATTAAAGTTCTTAAAGAACTTGGTGGCAATCAGCTTCTTATGCAAGGAGGATTACACCCTAAATTAGGCTTAGATTATTATAAAAAATTATTTTCAGACTTAAAACAAAATCATCCTGACGTAAAACTTCACGCATTAGGACCTGCTGAAATTCACCATATTGCACGAATTTCAAAAACAACATATAAAGATGTCCTTACTCAACTTACAGAAGCTGGACTAGATAGTTTGCCGGGAGCAGGTGCCGAAATTTTGGTTGACCGTGTTCGCAAAATAGTTTCTAGAGGTAAATGTACAGCACAACAATGGCTTGATGTTATGAGAGAAGCACACAAACAAAACATTGTAACTTCAGCAACGATGATGTTCGGACATATTGAAACTAACAGAGAGAGAATTGAACATTTTGTAAAATTAAGAGAAGTTCAAGCAGAAAAACCAAAAAACTCTGAAGGTTTTACAACATTTATTCCTTGGCCTTTTCAAGACGAAGGAACTGAACTAAATGAAAAATCAGGAGTGAAAAATATGACTTCAGGGGACGAATATGTAAGAACAATTGCACTTGCCCGTATAATGATGCCAAATATTAAAAATATGCAAGCATCGTGGCTAACTGTTGGTAAAGAAATAGGGCAATTAAGCCTACATTCAGGAGCAAATGATTTTGGTTCAATAATGATTGAAGAAAATGTT
>Ga0209633_10004891_pt1 | contig 11927 bp, 6 predicted proteins | sample Cruoilmetagenom1_FD_187290 | JGI IMG/M metagenome (GOLD analysis project Ga0209633, IMG submission 187290) | Oil polluted marine microbial communities from Coal Oil Point, Santa Barbara, California, USA - Sample 1 (SPAdes) (version 2) | ecosystem: Environmental > Aquatic > Marine > Oil seeps ... | reverse complement strand
TATTTTGCATTATACCAAATTGGTGAACTATAGGCACGCTCTTGAATGGTCGCAGGACGTCCAGATTTTTTCCAGTCAATCCCCATTTTAATACTATTTAGTAAGGAATATCTAGGTGTTGGAATTTGTAAAACACGCACATAGTAAAATGCATTTTGAGAAGCATCAAAATCAGGATCTGTCCATAAAGTTGACAGTTCAACCTCGCCAATCGTATTGGTATAATTCCCTGTTTTTAAATCTACGGTATTACCTACGGCAATTGAACCATCGGTGCGATTGTTTGATAAAGCTACATCGTAAACCTTTTCATGGCTGAACCCATTGGCATCTACCCAACCTTTAACAATTTGAACTCTGTCTAAATTGGCATCGTTAGGATCTTTCAATGCATGCACCATAAATTTTGGAACATTAGAATCCGATTGTGCTAAATCACTACCCATTGGTACACCTTTGTTATAGCCAATTTCTGCCATGTTATTAGCATGGAGATCCTCATCTGTAAATTCATAACCACCAAAAAAGCGTAATTTTATTCTTGGTCCAGTACTAGAATAGGTTTCTTTGCGCTTAAACGCTTCGAAAATAGCCTCCCGTGTATTCTTAGTTGCCCAAACAGCTGCATATCCTGCGGCACCCATGTCCCAACCTTTTGCGTCTCCTAACCCAGTGGGGTGAGGCCGTTGTTCTTTTGTGGCGTCATGTTGACCTTTACCCGCAAAATTATTTTCCTCTACAGCCGACATGCCTGTGTGCGAATCTGTGCTGCCAATCATTCCAACTTTATAGGGATTAACGCCAATGTTCTTTTGTAATTCTAAACCACGCTTTAATCCTGAACGTAAATAATCACCTTCTGTTGGTTCTGGTGTTCCACCATTAGGAATGATAATAAATTGATAGGTTTCAAAATCTGCAAATTCGTCATTTGGTGAAAACACAGGATGTGTTTCTGAATCTCCTTTAATTTGGGTGGCTTCTACGACAGGTTCCCATTTTGTTCTGGTATTTGCATAATTGATATCAATAGGTTTACCGGAATTTGTTTTAAGCGGAAACATCATACCACGACTTATATTTGGATTATGAGGTATGGCTACAAAATCAACACCAGTATTCGTATTGGTTTCATCTAACCATTGCCATAATTTTTCAGGGTCGTCGCTTTCTAACATAGAGTAGGGTAAAAATTGCGACGATGCTTTGGCATCACTATCGGTAAAAATAACACGATGCAGGTTGGCACCGTTAGTTTGTGAGGTCCATTCCCAACCAATAAGTGCTGTAAACTTACCAGGATTATTAAATTCATCTGCCGTTTCGCAATTTTCGGTCCAGGTGTCACGACGCTTTTCTCCGGCATGCATATCCTTATAAAAGTCAATAGGCGTTAAATTATAATCGTTAGGTTCATTGCTGCCAGCCAAAGAAATTAAGTCATATACTTTTGCTAATTCTTCATCGGTCTTGTTCCCACCAACTTCTAATAATATTTTGCCTATCCTAGTATTTGTAAAGGTTGTATCATTTTTAAAGAGCCTTGGTACAGATCCAACGGCTTCAGCATGATCTGCTATGACTAAAAAGTCTAGAGGTTGGTTTATTTGCATTTTTTGCCCAGTTGTTGGGCTTATCACTTCATCTCCCATGGCGAATCGATATGCGGATTGAAGGGTTGCATTTGGCGTTCCAAATAAATATACATCAAAGGAATTACTGGTATGCAAATGGGTATCGCCCCAAAAGACATCGGTGGCATGTTTTGAATTATTAGAAACATTAACAATTTCTGTTTCTGTTTCAGATTTAACAGAAGACTCGCTAATCTTGGGCTTGTCATTCTTACATGAAAAAAACAAGATGCTTAAAAATACAATACTTAAAATTATCGATAAGTTTTTCATAATATGGTGATTAATTGAATTTTTTATTATTATTTTGAGTTATACCAAATAGGTGAAGTATAGGCACGTTCTTGAATGCTTTTTGGTGCACCTTCTGGTATTTCTACTCCAAAAAACTTGGCATCGAAAGTTGTCCATCGTGGTGTTGGTATTTCTAAAACACGTACATAGTAAAACGCATTTAAAGAAGCATCAAAATTAGGATCTTCCCAAAAGGCAGTAAGTAATGCAGCTCCTATGGTATTGGTATAACTAGCATCAGCTACGTCTACCGTATTGCCTACAGCTGTTGTACATCGTCCATCTTTATTGATGCTTCTATCATCAGATACCGCTACATCATAAATACGTTCTTGTGTTTTACCATTAGCATCTAACCATCCTTTAATAACTTGTACACGGTCAAGGTTAGCACCATCAGGATCCATAGTAGCACGTATTAAAAGTTTAGGCGTTTTATTACCGCTGTTATTTATATCTCCACCCATAGGTACACCATTTTTATAGGCATAATCTACAAAGTCATCACGATTTAAATCTTCTGCTTTAAAATCATGACCAGCAAATACGCGAACTCTAATTCTTGTACCTGTTGTAGCATATACTTCTTTACGTTCCATGGCATCAAATATACTTTCACGTGTATTTTCTTTGGCCCAAACGGCAGCTAAACCAGATGCACTAATTCTCCATGCATATACGTGAACGGATGGGTCACCTAGTCTTCCTACAACAACTTCTTCAAATCGAATTGGATCTGCAGTAGGTTCTAATTGGGCAATCTTACCAAAATAGTTATCTTCACTTGTTGTAGATAAAGAGGTATGAGAGTCTGTTGAACCAATAACACCATATTTAAATGGATTAGTACCTAATTTCTTTTCATGAGCTAAACCTTTTTTAAAAGCTGAACGTCCATATTCATACTGCAACATATCGGTAGTTTTTTCTTCATTACCTCCTAGACTTGCTTCATCCATAATTTCAAAATCGGCAAACTCATCATCAGGTGATAAAGAGGGATGGGATTCGCTATCGCCTTTCATTTGTGTTACTTCAAATAATGGTTCAAAGCGCTGTCTGCGTTTTGCATATTCATTATCAATAGGTTCACCATTGGTATATCGATTGTCTGAAAACATTAAACCGTTAGATAGGTTCGGGTTATGTGGAATGGCCAAAACGCGTCCTCCTGTTTCATTTTCGTAAGTTTCCATCCAGTCCCATAAAGACTCTGGATCGGGGTTGGTTTCGGCAGAAAGTGGCACCCTTGTACCAGCCTTTTCTTTACCATCTTTATAAACAACAACGCGATGTAAATTGTTACCGTTTGGTGCAGAAGACCATTCGTAACCTATTAAAGCAGTGAAATTTGATGCTTTATTGGCATTTTCACAAGCCTCTATAATTTCGTCCCATGGTTTTTTTGCGAATTCTGGACTATTGGTAAATGGATTAGTACCTTCAAATTTTGAACCAACCCATAAATTATAGGCTTCACCAATAGATTCTGTTGTCCCCTCTTTTAAAAGGTCATGTAATTCTTTTCCAAACTCATTTTCAAGAACTAAAGGGTCCGATTTTAAAACCATTGGCATAATACCAATACCTTCAGCATGATCTGCAATTACTAGCCAGTCTAATGGGCGTTTTATTCTAGCTTTGAGACCCGTACTAGATGTAACTACCTCACCTTTAGCAAACTTAAAGGCCTCTACTGGCCCCAGAACATCGCCAATTAAACCGGCATCAGCAGAATAAGAGGTATGTAAATGCGTATCGCCAAATAAAGGGCGATCTTCATTAACAGGCAAAGCTTTAGGGGTATAGTTAACTGCATAAGGTGAAAATTCTTTTTGAACCTCTTTGACTTGATCTGTTTCCACAGTATTTTCAGTTTTTGCGTCTTGTTTACAAGCTATAAACGAAAAAATAAGAAAAAAAGAAACTACTAGTGTTGAATTTTTCATAATAGGTTGATTAAAGATAGTACTATGATTTTATCAAAAATAAGTATAATTAACTAAGATAGAAAATATTAGAATCACTAATTTGAAAAGGGCTATGAAAACCTCTTGCTTAGATTTTTTCTTACGTATTCACGGGTACATGAATAAATCTTGCTATGGAGTTTTATAAACATTTTTTAAGCTTGCAAGATTATTATTTAATTGTTCCATAAAATCCACATTGGTTGGCATCGATAAAATAGGGGATATCACCACACTTTTTACTCCCATTTTTTCCAAGGCAATTTTTGAGTCCGTAAGCGGTTCATCTTCCCATATAATATATTTAATAGAATTGGTTTTTTGAAGATGTTCAATATCATGAACCATTTTTGATGTTAATTTTTGAGAAGGTTCCCAATGTAAACTTTCTCCGTCAATTTTATAGGCAGCTTGAAAATATTGATATTCAGGATGTGAAAACACAACCTTAACATTCGGATTCTTAGCAACAACCTCTTTAAATTGTTGATCGAGACTCTCTAATTCTTGTTTTAAACCTTTAAAATTTGCTTCGAAGTAGTTTTTATTTGAAGGTGCTTTTATTGATAACTCATTGGCAACAACTTCTGCTTGTTTAATAGCAAGCTGAATGTCTAACCAAGTGGTTCTCGCTTTGGCAGTATGCTCATGTTCGCCTCCTTTACCATGACTATGGGTAAATATTTTACCTCCCGAAAGTAGTTTATCGTTGTAGTTTTTTGAGGTATTAACCAAAATATTACTAGGTAGCGATACATTCATTAGCCAGTTTTCAAAACCTGCACCACTAATAAAAATGAGATCTGCATTTTGCATTGCAAATATAGAATCGGGCTGAGCTTTCCAATTGGCAACATTGTTGGAAGATTTCATAGGAAAATGAAGGTCTATTCTATCACCACCAATCCGATTTGCAAAATAGTATAAGGGGTAGGACGAAACGTACACATTTGTTAATTTATCTGTACTTTCTGATCCCGCCGCTTTATTAGGGGTTGATTCCGATTCTTTGTTTTTATTACAAGCTAGTAACGTGAACATAATCAGTCCAACGTATAAAAAGTTTTTTTTCATGGTGTTAAGATATAAAATTATCAATTAGGTTTAATCCAAAATATTTAAGTGAAAATGACAAAATAACCGCTAATAAAAGCCCCAATATTAGAGTTAAAAGTATTTCTATTCCAAGAATCTGATTGATACGCCGTTTTTCTGCTCCAATATAGCGTAGTGTTTTAATTTCTTGCTGTCGCAATTGAATGGATAAGGCAAAAACGAGGATTAGAATAATGGTTGTTGCAAAACCAATAATTATAGCCGTAAGAATAACAATATTCTTTACAGAAACAACCGTATTTATTAGATTATCAATAATTAATTTTGGAACTAATATTTGAAGATCTGAAGGATTGGTTTCGAACCTTCCTCTTAGCATCAGCCCTGATTTTTTGTCTTTGGGAATTGCAATCATTGCATCTACTGGAAAACTTTCTGGATTTCCATGAAAATGAAAAGAATCTATATTATCAGCAGTAATTTCGGTATAGGACAATAGGGCAGGACTTACCACGGCATTACTGTTTGTTTTGGATAACAAAAGACTATCATTTGTAACGACCTTAACATCTTGGTGCCCATGAGCCAAACCTGAGATGACCCAACTGGTTTTAATATCGGTAAAAACAACTTCATCATCTTTGGTTTGAGAAGGTTCTAGAATTCCAGTTATTTTCATCTTTAAGGGATAACTCCCTGCCACGTCAAAAGCTCCAGCCGGACTCGAAATAACAAAATCGCCGACTGATTTATTCAACTTTTTTGCTACGGTAGCACCTAATACACATTCTCCTAACATGGTCATAACTCTACCACTTTCTAACTTTAATTGTCTGAAAGTAAAATAATCTGAAGATGTGCCTATGATACGATAATCCCTTACTTGATATCTCATATGCACGGGAATTACATGCGCTAGGTTGGTATTTTTAAGGTCATTAACTTTTTTATAGCTAAAAGAAGAAATCTTAGGTTCTTTAAAATATAAAGTACTTAATACCAGTTCTGTTTGACTTCCTAAACTTCCGATTAGCAAGGGTGTATCCATAGCTCGACGTGTCAGTTTTTCGGAACCTTGATTGGTAAGAATATTTAAACCCATGGGAATAAATAGTACTAAGCTAATAGCAAGTATCAATAGAATTGTTTTTCCCCATCGGTATTTTAAATATTGAAGTGCTAAAAAGATAGAATGTACCATTATTTAAATTCTTCAATGTTTAATACTCTATTAAAATTGGGTAAAATAGATTCGTCATGGGTTATCACTACCAGAGGTATCTTCTTATTAAGGCTATAATTTTTTAAAATAGACAAAATATTATCCCTATTGGTAGGGTCTAAATTTGCTGTTGGTTCATCACATAACAGTACTTTAGGTTGACCAATAAGGGCACGACAAATGGCTACACGTTGACGTTCACCTTGAGACAACTTACTAGGAAACTTCAATAGTTTATCTTCAAGACCAACCATCTTAGCAAGTTCACTGGCACGTTGACGTACTTCGTTTGTTAATTTTAATATACTGTTAATACGAAAAGGAACAATTATGTTTTCAAAGACATTTAAGTATTCTATAAGGCGAAATTCTTGAAAAATCAATCCCATTTGAACAATACGAATATCTTGTAGATCTGACTTATTATATTCCGTGAGATTAATGTTGTTGATAAAAATGTCGCCTTTCATCGGATTAAGAATTCCAGAAAGTAAGTTGATTAAGGTAGTTTTACCGCTGCCACTAGGGCCAACAATAGCGATACGGTCTGTTGATTCAATGCGTAACTGTGGTATCTCTAGCTTAAATTCGCTATTGGGATACTTAAAGAGTATTTCTTTACAGTGTATCATAAGTTTGAAGCAGCAATAACGGTTCGATCTTCAGACACTAAAGTTAAATCAGAAATTTTCCAGACCTCGTCTTCCGTTGAAATTTTTATACTACCCGTGTATTTATTATTTCTATAATGAATGTGTTGCAAGTGTTTTACCCTCGCGGTGACTACCCATTGCGCTGGATAAGTTATCCCGTTTTCTGTATCATTACTTGTTTCTGGTTCACCAAGGCTCTCTATTTTTACCTTTTCAACGGTAACCACCGAGCCTTCTCTCAGACCCATGGTAAGTCGCCTTCTACTATCTAGATATACATCATCCAATAAATCTTTGCTGACCGATTGTGAGAGTTTTTCAAAAAGTATTTCTTCATCGTCGTTATTAAAAGCAGTGTAGGTAGTTGTAAGAATATTCCCTATTATTTCTTTAGCATTTAAAGTATTAAGATTTTTTTGTTTATTCCAAGGATTGTTAATCGTCATACCATAAGGTAGAAAAATAAGAGCTAAACCAATAAATAGTACACTATAAAAGGATGACTTTTTTTGAAGATTCATTGTTTTATGAATTTTCTTATAACGAGGCCAACTCCATAATCCAAGAATTATTAATAAAATCGAAAATACAGGTATCGTAATATAACCAATGCTTGCCTTTAGAATTGTATTTGGAATAAATGTGTTGATTAAAGCTAATAAACCTAGAACTATTGGCGGTACTATTAACATAATTAATAGGGTTTTTCGCGTTAATTTACTTAAGGCTATTTCTCTTGTCATTGCCACAAGGTAAGTCATAACCATATAAATAATGGCTAAGATGAAACTAAAACCAACAGATTTGGCTATGGCATATGAAATTGTGCTATCCAATAGTATTGCGGTATAATGACCAGCTGCTAATCCAGAAACTATTAGTATTCCAATATGAATGGCAATGTTTAATTGTTTTTTAAATACTAAGAATACACTTAAAACAAGAATGGTTACGGCTACCACTAAACCACTATGTATAAATTCTAAACCAGTGTAACCTATAAGTAACCCAACTCCAAATGCTCCAAAAAGAGCCAATGCTGAAATAATTTTATTCTTACCATATAATTTTCCATTGAATCCTCCAGAAATTAAAATGTACATAAAGGTGAGTACCGGAATTTGAGGAATTAATTGTGGCATTGCATAGAAGAGACTCAGTTCACGTAAACCTAATCCCATTATAAGGCTAAGACAAAATATTAAGAAGAATGACCAATTAAAACCTTTAAACATCTTCAATACATTTACAAGACTTAAAACAAGTAGTGCCATGAGCCCCAAACCTATAAAAACACCAATGCTTAGCTCAAATAGAAATAGTGTTTTATTTATAGATTCTAAGGTTAATAGTTTGTCAGACAAATCAATAGAGCCACCAATCATCAATCCTACTATAGAAAAAAACAGACTAATGTAAGGTTTAATATGCAGTTTTGTATTTGGATTGGTAAGTTGAATTATTCCCAGTAAAAAAGCACAAATCAATAGAACTAAGGTTAGAACATGTGGCGGTATTACAAGTACTTCATTAAAATAAAGCCATTGACCTATTCCAAAACTTAATGCAAAAAATAGAACAGATTTCAGCCACCTTTTTACCGACATTAAAGGCAATACGACCAAGAGTAATAGGTAAAGCCCGAAATGATGAAGAATTAATTGAATACCTCTAGATAAAGCACTTCCCATTAATTCTAAAAAAGTTGGTTGTGTGGGAATGATATAAAAAGCTTTAGCCGGACTTAGTTTTACTTTAAATTCTCGCCCATTTAAAAAGCTGACTTCCAATAAAATATCTATGGTATTACCCATTAATCCGGTGATACCAATCTGTTCACCATCAAGACTCAGTTGATCACATTTTATAATATAGCGAACAATTTTAGAATTGTTATCGCCTGTTATAATTGGTTCAGAGGTTGGACTACATGAATTTGGTAGTTGTGGTTGTGCCTTTAAAACCTTGCCATTTATAATTGGTAAAATAAAGGTGATTTCAAAAATTCCAGGATTTATTTCTACAACGCTTAGTTTAGATGGATATACAATATCTGCACGTAACGAACCTGTACCGAATAAGAAGTAAAGGCCAATAGTTAATAAAAATAAATGTTTTATTTTACTTTCCATCAATAAATTCTTTGGTTCTTCCTTTATAGATTACTTTATACTGATTAGTTAGTTCTGTATAGAATTGCTCCTTGGAAGCCAATTTAGAATCGTACTCCATATCCTGTAAAATTTTATTTCTAACTTGATTTATGGGTATAGGTTTAGAGGGTAGTACACTATCTATATAAATGAGATGTTCGCCGTATGAAGATTCTATAGGTCCTACCCATTTTTTTGTTGGTAAATCTATAACTTTTTGCCCAAAACCTGTCCCAAAGGATCGATCTATAAGCGTAGTTTCTATGGAATTAAATTGAAGTGGTAGTGTAAAACTATGTCCAAGATTTGGGTCAATTTCATTGGGTTGGGTATTCTTTTCTTGTAATTGTAATAATATACTGCGTGAGTTTTTATCTTCACCAATAAAAAGAAGCTGAGTAAAACTGATTTGTGCGTCACTCATGAACTGATCTTGCCTTAATTTATAGTAAGCTTCAATATCTGTATCCGTAATTTTATCAGTAACCCCTTGATTTTCAGCAATCATATTCATTTGTAATACGAGAGCATTTTTTACCACAGCATTGTTTTCATCCAACCCTTGTGCAAGAGCTTCTTCATATAAAATAATTTTGCGAATATGAGATTCTAATAAATTATCAAATTCTTCTTTGGTAGGAGGTCGATTCCATGTTTTTTTCCATCTTACTAAAAGATTAGCGATATCCGTTTCTTCTATAACAACGGTTTTATCTTCCTTTGATATCGATTTTGGTCCAAAAGTAAGGAATAGTAGTACAAAAAATAAGACACCGAAAACAACGATTTTAATCAGTGGTTTTTCAATTAATGCTTTTAATTTTAACATGCAATATAATAGGTTATTTAAAAATCAGTACACTAATAAAATTAATGTACTGATTTATGTGACAAAAAATGAAGTTTGCAATTTATAAAAAATAAAAACAAAATGATTTATTTTTTTCTTAACAATTCATTATTTTGAGTTATACCAAATAGGCGAGGTGTAGGCACGTTCTTGAATACTTGTTTCGGCGCCTTCTGGTATATCTACTCCAAAAAACTTGGAATCGAAAGTTGTCCATCGAGGTGTTGGTATTTCTAAAACACGCACATAATAAAACGCATTTAAAGAGGCGTCAAATTCAGGATCTTCCCAAAACGCGGTAAGCAATGCGTCTCCAATAGTATTGGTAAAACTAGCATCTTTTACATTTACCGTATTGCCTACAGCTGTTGTGCATCGACCATCTTTATTGATGCTTCTATCATCAGATACCGCTACATCATAAATACGTTCTTGTGTTTTACCATTAGCATCTAACCATCCTTTAATAACTTGTACACGGTCAAGGTTAGCACCATCAGGATCCATAGTAGCACGTATTAAAAGTTTAGGCGTTTTATTACCGCTGTTATTTATATCTCCACCCATAGGTACACCATTTTTATAGGCATAATCTACAAAGTCATCACGATTTAAATCTTCTGCTTTAAAATCATGACCAGCAAATACGCGAACTCTAATTCTTGTACCTGTTGTAGCATATACTTCTTTACGTTCCATGGCATCAAATATACTTTCGCGTGTATTTTCTTTGGCCCAAACAGCAGCTAAACCAGATGCTGAAGTTTGCCATGCATAAGTTTTAATAGCTTCCTCTAATATTCGTCCACCAACAATTTCATAAAGACGTTCGTGTTTGTCACTTGGCTCTAAAGGAGATACTTTACCGAAAAAATTATTTTCACCAGTAGTTGGCAATGAGGTATGGGCATCGGTAGAACCTATCATTCCAAATTTAAATGGATTGGTGCCTAAATTTTGCTCATGTACCAAACCAAGCTTAAGAGCTTCTCTAGCATATTCGTAAGGGATCATGTCATCTGTATGAAGGGAAAAACTGTTGAAGCCTTTGTCCCAAGTTTCAAAATCAGCAAACTCATCGGTTGTTGATAACATTGGATGTGCTTCACCATCACCTTTCATTTGTGTTACTTCGTATAAGGGCTCAAAACGCATACGTCGTTTTGCATAGGCTTCATCAAGAGGTTTACCTTTGGTATGTTTATAGCTTGGATCGAGACGATAATCAGAAAACATAAGACCGTTGGATAGGTTTCCGTTGTGTGGTATGGCCAGAACACGTCCTTTAGTTTCTTTTTCTAGTTGCTCCATCCAATCCCATAAGGCTTCAGGGTCTGGATCAAGGTCAGACGACAACGGGATACGTGTATTTGCAACGCTTTTATCATCTTTAAAAATAACAACCCTATGTAAATTATTACCACCCGGACCAGAAGTCCATTCAAAACCTATAAAAGCAGTAAATTTTCCTGGGTCATTATTCGCTTCTGCAGCATCAATAATTTCTTCCCAAGGAACTATAGGGAAATCTTGATTGGCAGCTAATGTGTTTGTACCATCATTTTTTGTTCTTGTAAATAAATTAAAAGCCTCTCCATAAGATTCTACAGTGCCTTCTTTAACTAGGGCATGTAATTCTTTTCCTAGAGAATCATTAAGAATACTCGGATCAGAGCGATGTATCATTGGAGCTACACCTAAGGCTTCGGCATGATCTGAAACTACCAAAAAATCTAGAGGTCGTTTTAATCTTGTTCGCACTCCATTAGAAGCAGTAATGCTATCACCCTTGGCATAGCGATAGGCATCCGATGGACCTAATATATTACCTATCATTCCTGCATCTACTGAATACGAGGTATGTAAATGTGTATCACCAAACAAAGGGCGATCTTCATTGACCGGCAATGGTTTAGGAGTGTAGTTATTCACATAGGGTGAATATTCTTTTTGAACTTCTTTGACTTGATCTGTTTCAACAGTGCTATCCTTTTTAGCATCTTTATTACAAGCCAAAAAACTCAAAAATACAAGACTTAAAATAAGCGATAATTTTTTCATAATGTGGAGATTAATTGATTTACTATTATTATTT
>Ga0209633_10004890_pt1 | contig 11929 bp, 10 predicted proteins | sample Cruoilmetagenom1_FD_187290 | JGI IMG/M metagenome (GOLD analysis project Ga0209633, IMG submission 187290) | Oil polluted marine microbial communities from Coal Oil Point, Santa Barbara, California, USA - Sample 1 (SPAdes) (version 2) | ecosystem: Environmental > Aquatic > Marine > Oil seeps ... | reverse complement strand
GCCCCAGCCATTCAGAACGTGTGGAGCAATCTACCATTAAATCGAATGGTTTTCTTAAAGAATACCGGAGGGTTACACATTCTAATTCTAGGTTCGAAAACACATAATTGATAATCTTACGTTTTTGCTCTATTTTCGAACTTTCAAAAAGCTCATAAGCCATATTAGCAATTGAAAATACTGTGTTTACAGTGATTTTAAACGTTTCATCAGCTTTCAGGTGCTTTTTTATTTGGTCATTAATTTGATATTGTCTTGATTTTAATTGATGACACTTTCTGCATGCAATAAGAAATTTATTTTTTGCTATATTTTTTTGGTTCTTTCCTCTTTGCTAATTCCTGCATGTCTTCGTGGACATCTGATTCATCGACTATTTCTTCACCGATTAAGGACTCAATGACATCTTCCAAACTGACAACTCCGATAAACTCGTTATTGTCGTCCCTTACACAAAAGAGATGACGGTGAGTAACTATAAATTTATCCAGAAGCTCGTGCAATGGCATCGCTCCGTGTACGAAATCCGGTTGCAACATCAAGCTGCTAATCTTTATATCCTGCTTTCCTTTGAGTAAAGCGAAGTCGATATCACGTCTATTAACTATCCCCATTATATTATCGGGATCTTTTTCATCATATACGGGCATTCGGCTAAAATACCAATTATCAGACTCGATGTCGATATCCTTGAGGGCTTTATTTCCCGGCAAACTAAAAACAACGGAACGGGGGGTCATAATTTCTTGGACTTTCAACCTGTCGAGCCGCAAAGTGTTTACTATCATGCGAGCTTCATGAGACATTATGGCACGGCTATAACGACTGAGTAATGCTAAACTTATAACATCTTCCTCCGTTGGGAAATTTAAATGCGCTTGTTGTCCCCACATTCTGGTAATAAAGGTAGTTAGTTTCACAAAGGGCCATAGTAATTTAACCAAAAATGTGATGGTTCCCGCCAACCGAGGAGCGATTGAGCTTGCAAAAGTTACTCCCAAAGACTTAGGTAGTATTTCACTTATAAATAGAACCGCACCTGTGAAGACTCCGGAAAATACACCCAGCCATACATCCCCATAATATTTAGCGATTAATCCCGCTGACCAAGTAGCTCCGATTATATTGATAGCGGTATTGAGAGTAAGTATTGCCGCAATCGGCTCATCAATTTTATCTCGAAGTTTTGAAAGCCTAATACCGTCAGGGTCGCCACTCCTTTTTAATGATTCGATACGACTTCTGGGTATTGAATATAGTGCCGCCTCCATTAGTGAACAAAGAAAATAACCCAGTAGCGTAATCCCTACTATGACAGCTATGGCAAACATGTCCCCGTTTCCTTGCAATCTTTGTTATAGAACATTAGTAATTTTTTGACTTTTTTCTCTTAGCTAGTTCCTGCATATCTTCGTGAATATCCAATTCGTCAACTATCTCTTCTCCAATGAGGGACTCAATTATTTCTTCTAAAGTAACAATACCTTTATACTCGTTTTTTTCGATTAATCAATCAAACAACTTCTCTTTACGTAAGAGATTTATAAGGTCATGCAATCCAGTTAATAGACACCAAACAGCACAAAATTAAAATAACTACAAAGACTAAAAGAGTGATAATAATCTTCACAATTAGTCCTCCTGAATATTGTTATTTCTATTATTCGTTACATCCAAACCTCTACCTCTCCATAATGAGTAAACAACTGGAATAATTACAAGAGTTAATACAGTTGAAGTTATTAGTCCACCGACCATAGGTGCTGCTATCCTTTTCATTACATCCGCTCCTGTGCCTAGACTCCACATTAAGGGAAGCAGTCCCAAAGTCGTTGACATTACTGTCATCATTTTGGGTCTTACCCTTTGTACTGCCCCTTCAGTAATTGAGCTATGAAGGTCTACCTTATTTTTCATTTTTCCTTCAGATTTCCATCTCTTATATGCCTCATCAAGGTAGATTATCATTACGACACCCGTCTGAGCTGCAAGTCCAGCGAGCGCAATCATTCCTACCCATACTGCAACGCTTAGATTGTAACCCAGCAGGTATAGCAGCCAGATGCTTCCGACTAATGCAAAAGGAACGGAAAGAAGTACAATCATGGTCTCTGTTACTGATTTGAAATTCATATATAGTAAAAGAAAAACGAATAGGATGGTTAACGGAACTACAATCGTAAGTCTTTCCTTTACTCTCTGTAAATACTCGTATTGTCCGGCCCATTCTATAAAGTAACCGGGTGGTAGTTTGATCTTCTCCCCTATCATTTCTTTTGCGTCGTTTACATAACCCTCAAAATCTTTACCCTCAACATCAACGAAGACGTATCCGACTTTTTGTCCGTTTTCATTTCTTATTTGCGGTGGACCTGTTGTGAAATTGATACTAGACACCAGGGAAATCGGAATCTGTGCTCCGGTAGGAGTAGCCATAACTACTCTTTCAAGTTCTTCTATGTCGGTTCTAAATTCTCTTTGATATCGGACGTTTATCGGATACCTCTCCTGACCCTCTACCGTTTGTGAGATATTTTTTCCACCTATCGCTGTTTCTATGACATCCTCAACATCTCCCACGGTAAGTCCGTATCTTGCAGCTTGCTCACGGTCGATATCGAAATCAAGAAAGTAGCCTCCCGTCACTCTTTCTGCGAAAACGCTCCTTGTACCCCGGAGTTCAGATAATACGCCCTCAATTTCAACGCCTATGTCTTCAATAATTTTAAGGTCAGGCCCGAAAACCTTAATTCCAAGATTGCTTCTAAAGCCTGTGGACAGCATTTCTGTTCTTGTTTGAATGGGCATCCAGAATATATTTGCCATACCCGGGAACCGGACATTTTGATTCATCTCTGCCAAAAGCTTGTCCCAAGTCATTCCGGGTCGCCACTGGTCTTTGGGTTTAAGCGTTATTACCGTTTCTACCATGCTAAGGGGGGCAGGGTCGGTAGCTGTGCTAGCGCGGCCGATCTTACCGAACACTCTTTCGACCTCAGGGAACTTCATTAACATCCTGTCCTGTGTATTCAGGATCTTCGCTGCTTCAGTAATTGACATACCCGGAACTGCAGTTGGCATATATAAAATAGTGCCTTCGTTTAAAGGAGGCATGAACTCCGAGCCAAGCCTCGAGAAGGGGATAAGGGTTAGTAAGAATATCGCTAGTGCGCTAAGTAAAACTACTTTCTTAAATTTAAGGGCGAACTTAACAACAGGGTTATAGAGCCATATAAGCGCCCGGCTTACAGGGTTTTTCTCCTCTGGTCTTACTTTCCCTTTAATTAACAGGACTATCAGTGCCGGGGTAAGTGTTATTGCAAGAAGTGCTGCAAATAATATTGAAAATGTTGTCGTAAAAGCTAGAGGCTTGAAGAGTCTGCCCTCTTGGGCCTCTAGTGTAAATACTGGAAGGAAAGAAACCGTTATAATTAAAAGTGCGAAGAAAATCGGCTTACCGACTTCTTTCATCCCATCAGATATTACTTCCAATCTGTTTCCTTTTTCTCCTCCGGCCTGCCATTTCTCCAGTTTTTTATGTACGTTCTCCACAAGTACTATTGAGGCATCGACCATGACTCCTATGGCTATGGCAATCCCGCCTAGAGACATGATATTTGATGTAAGTTTCAAGTAATAAATTGGTATAAAGGCCATCAAAACCGCAAGCGGTATTGTAAGTATCGGGGTTACTGCGCTTCTAAAATGGAAGAGAAAAATAATTATTACAAGGCTTACTATTATGCCTTCTTCAAACAGTTTTTCTTTTAGTGTATCAATTGCACTTTGAATTAATCCTGAACGGTCGTAAGTAGTTACTATTTCAACCCCCTCTGGTAAAGAGGGCTTAATATCCTCTAATTTTTGCTTTACTCTATCTATAACCTCCAAAGCGTTTTCTCCGTACCGCATAATTACGATACCGCCAACTGTTTCTCCTTTCCCATCTAATTCCGCAAGCCCTCTTCTAATGTCAGGGCCTAGTTGAACATTAGCGATATCTCTGATATATACAGGTGTACCTTGGGTGTTTGCTTTAACTGGTATAAGCTCTATATCCTCTACTGATTTTATGTACCCCCGTCCTCTAACGAAATACTCGGTGGTTGCAAACTCAACAACTCTGCCACCTACATCGTTATTACTTCGCCTGATAGCAGTTATTACATCTTCTAACGGAATGTTGTAAGCGATTAGTTTATTGGGGTCAATCTCCACCTGATACTGCTTTTCAAAGCCTCCTACACTTGCCACCTCAGCGACTCCCGGAACCGATTCGAGCCAGTAGCGAAGATACCAGTCTTGAAATGTCCTAAGCTCTGCTAAATCGTTATTTCCCGATTCATCAACCAGCGCATATTGGTAGACCCATCCTACCCCTGTTGCGTCAGGTCCTAAAGTTGGTGTGACTCCCTCAGGTAGCTTTCCTGACACTTCGTTCAGATATTCAAGAATCCTGCTCCTTGCCCAATACATATCCGTTCCGTCCTCAAAGATTACGTAGACGAACGAGAGGCCGAAAAATGATTGACCACGGACAAATTTCACATTTGGTGCCGCAATCATAGTTGTAGTTATAGGGTATGTAATTTGGTCTTCTACGAGGTCTGGGCTTCTGCCGGACCATTCCGTGAACACTATCACCTGAACATCAGACAGATCGGGGATCGCGTCAAGTGGGGTATTCCTCATTGCCCAAAATCCCCATGCGGCAATGAAAAGTACCAGAATAATTATCAGAAATTTGTTTTTTGAAGAGTACTCAATTATTTTTTCTATCATTTGTTATCTCCAAGTGATGAGCATAAGAATCAGTCTCGTACGAATGCTTTAGTGATTGCGTAGCTGGGGTTGCTGAGTCTCAGAATTATTTTCTATTTCCTGTTCCAATTGGAGTTCTAGATTCTTCATTGTTTCCTGGTTACTTTGTGGTTCTTCACCCCAAGTTGCTACAGCCGCTTGGACTTTACTCTCCGCATCAATAAGAAAATTAGCTCTCGAAACTACCCGCTCACCTTTTACTAAACCTCTAAGCACCTCATAATATCCACCTGCTTTATGACCAAGTTCCACTCTTCTTATCTCAATATTTCCGTTCCCTTTATCGACAAAAACTATGTCCTTCTTACCTGTTCTCAAAACAGCGCTGTCAGGTATCGTTAGCTTTTCCCCCATCGGGATATCAAGTGTCACATCCGCATACATTTCAGGGAGGAGCTTTAGATCAGGGTTTGGAAACTCCATACGAACTTTCACTGTTCTTGTCTCAGGGTTTAAATGAGGATTTATGAACTTAACTTCGCCTTCAAATACCTCACCTGGAAAAGAAGCCAGAGTCATAGCAGCCTTCTCCCCCAATTTAACGAGCGGGATTTCATTCTCATATATATCAACTTGCACCCATGCTGTTGTATGGTCGGCAATTTTAAATAGAAGGGTATTGGGCTCTATATGCATGTTTTCAAATGCATTTTTTAGAGCGACATGGCCTTTGACAGGCGAATAGACAGTTAAGTTCGTTTCAACCTTCCCGGTTCTTTCAAGCTCTTTGATTTGATCTGCCGAAACATCCAGAAGCTCAAGCCTTCGTCTGCTCGATTTAAGAAGTGAATTAGCGCCTCTCGAAATATCGTTGAATTGACTATCACTCAAAATCTTTTTTGATTTAATAGCCAGCAAATACTCTTCTTGCGCTGTGACGAGTTCCGGACTATAGATCGTAAATAGCGGCTGACCAATATTTACATGCTGCCATTTATAATCGATAAATACTCTATCAATCCATCCACTGAATTTAGTCTGAAAGTTATATATCTTGCTTTCATCAAGAGTTACCATCCCTACAGTACGAATTTCTTTATCTAAAGTTCTAACAATCACAGGTTCGGTCTTTACACCAATTAATTGCTGTCGCTCGGGACTTACTGAAAATGTAGATTTCACTTTTTCACCATTACCTGGTTTTGCGCGAACCCCCATACTGCTGTGATCATGCCCCTGCATACCATCCATGCTTTCCTCGTTTTTTGCGCTATCCTTTTCTTTCATATTTGCTTGTGCAGCGGGTTCTTGCTGAGAATAATCCTTTTTCCATACCGCTACCGTATCCATAGAACAGATTGGACATTGCCCGGGCTCTTTCATTCGAACCGACGGATGCATGGCGCAGGTCCAATAGTCTATTTCACCCTGCTCATCGAATACAGGTCTGTACTCGTGTTCGTTATCACCTGTGAATATTGGTATTTTGTTAATTAAGGGAATGTTTGACCCATACCTATAGAGAACAATAGATGCGATTATTAAGACTATTGTTATTCTAAAAATTTTGTTCTTATTAGTTTTTGACATTGTCATTCTTCTTCCCCCTTAATTTCGTTATTCGCCATTGCATTTCCTGTATCGGCTAAATCCTTGTCAATTAACTCTATTGCGGCTATTTCTTCCATTCTCGCCAGGGCTTTCTGATATTGGGTAAGCTGCTGATAGTATTCCAGCTCAAAATTAAATAGTGTGATCAGATTATTAAGCAGTGTTAAGAAATCTATATTCCCTACCTGATAACCGGAGATTGCAGATTCCAGGGACAGCGTGGATTGAGGAATAATTCCTGTCTGATAGAGTTCAATCAGTTTTTCAGCAGTGGTTGCCGTTATGTAATCATCTTTGATTTGAAAGAGGAGATCGTTTTTTGTTGATTCGTAGTTCTCTTGAGCTTCTGTAACCTCTATAGCAGCTTCGTTGACCCCGAATCTTTCCTTTCTCCAGTAGTAGAGCGGAACCCTTAGACCGAGACTAACTTCCCAGATATCATCCAGATCTCCGCTACCCCCGTCCCGATTAAAATAAGTAGCCCCGAGTATAAAGTCGGGCAGGTATTCTTTCTTGGCCAGTTTTAAAGCTTCTTCTCTGCTATCAATTATGTCGGAGCTTGATCTAAGCAGCGGTGCATGCTCGGATGTTGCATCTGTAATTTCAGTAAGTGTCGGCGTGAGTTCCGATTTCGTGATTTCCTCAGGTTCTCCGAGAGGTGAATCAAGGGGGCGATTCAATATTTTTTTTATTTTCGTCTCTACAATTTCTTTTCTTTTTGCTAATAGTTCCAGTCTTTCGATAAATCCGGATACTTCGACTTGTGCCTTCAAAACGTCCTGCTGTATCCCCATTCCTACTTCATATTTTACCTCCGCGATCTTAGTAAATTTCTTAAGCAGCACCATGTTTCTATTAGTGATATCTATTGATTTGTTTACAAAGAACCAATCAAAGTAAGTTTCTTTTAAATCAGCGATCACTTTTCTACTTGTTGCATCAGAAAGCCATCTCTGAGCGTCGGATTCTTGTTGCGCTATCTCTTCTTTTGAAGAAAGTTTGCCGGGGAACGGTATTTCCTGAATAACAAATGCTTGAATATCAGACCTCGGGTCTTCACCCAAAGTTATATCGGAGAAACTGACATTCTTTAATCTTCCTCCTATAATAGGATTAGGTAAAGAACCCTCCTGAGAAGGACGCATGGTAGATGCCTCCCACCTGGCTTTTGAAGCTTTAATTACAGGATTATTTTCACCGGCTTCCTCTACCAGTGAATCCAGTTTTACAACCTCTGCACTTGCATTAATTCCTATAATTAATGTAGCGAATAATATAATTTGAAATATCTTCATAATATTTCTCTCCGTTTCTTAACCGCTAATTACAACCTCACAAAATGGAGGTTGATATAAATTTCTTAAAAAATTTACGAACGAATAGATATAAAGAGATCTTGATAGCAGTAATTCACTATCCTTGATCCAAAAGTGTATTTGGGGAGGTAATTATAGTAAAAAGCTGGAAACAGATAAGTATATATCCGGTGGATCGTGAACACGTTTGGTTAATATTAAATCTATTGATCTTGAACTGCTGGTTTGTTGAGAGGTTGGTAAATCTAATAAATATAAAACATCTAAAGCTTTGTATGTTGAATTATCCTGTGTTGATGAATTTGTCAGGACGTCATAGCAACACTGGGTATTTTCTGAATCGTGTGTGCTTGGGTATTGAAATAATACCTGAGATTCATCTGATTTGTCAGCATCATGATTTGCCATTTCACAATGAGAACCCATATTAGCAGTGCCTTCAGCTACAAATAGTGTTGCTGAACAGACACCGCTATAGCATAGCGCTACGTTGAAAATTAGAAAGAGACTTATAAACCGCATATTACAAATAATAGCAATATAAACTTTGATGTCAACATACAACTTAGTATCCCCAATTTATAGTAATTAAATTGCGCTAGAGAGTAGACTCTCTAAAAACTATCTTCATTTTCTAAATAATTGTAATAATTTAGAGTTCTAAGTGTATCAACTAGCCCGAGTCAAAACTCATACAATTCTTTTAAAGCCAGTAATTCTGTTGTTCTTGAAATTTCTTGTCGTTGTTATCAATATTAATTCTTCCATTAAGGAAGAAGGAGTTTAATAAACAGTTAATAGAAGCAGAAAAACAGAATTAATTATGTTTTTGGGCTAACTAGCCAGACTAAATTCTTGAAATATTATATTATCAATGCTTAAATAATTGTGATATGCAAGGGTTTGAAGAGTATTCAAACCCCTGACATTAAAATCTTATTACCTATAGGGGGGTCGTTCAAATGAGCATAATGATTATAGTAGACGCGAAAATAAAAGAAGAAGGTCTTTCTACATTTAAGGAATTTTTCGAAACGTTACTTCCCGATACACGCAATTTTGAGGGATGCGAAGGAGTAACGCTGTGTACTGATTCACAAGACGGGGGCCGTTTGTATTTGGTTGAAAAATGGGCTTCTCAAGGGCACTATGAAAAATACCATCACTGGCGCGCTGAAAGGGGCGATCTGCAAAAAATCCGAGATATTCTGGATGGTCCAGTGAATAGAGTGTTCTTAGATATAGTAAACGGCTAGTCTTCTTAGATTATTTTAAAAGCATTTCATTAGATGAATTCAGAATATCTGCATATTCCTCAAAAACTTTTGTGGGAATGTGCACTCCCATGTCAGAGCTGTTCCTTATACCAGATCTGTTCATGATAATAACTACCACGGATCCGTTTTGGGGTTCAAACATAACAAGAAGCGTATATCCTATACCTTCGCCAGTGTGTCCAATCCAGCCGTTTAATTCTCCGATTCCAATTCCGTATTTATTGTATTCAGGACAACTTCTTGGTTCTCTTTCAGGGTCATTATCTTGGCATGGCTTAAATACAATCGAGGTCAAGCTGTCTATTCGTTCTTGCTGAAGTTTCTTGTTTATTAATGATCCAGTTCCTAATGCCTCTCCCCACTTACGTAAATCCTGCAGTCTCGAAATCATGGCTCCTGATCCTGCTGAAGAGGAAGGATCAGAAAGTGTTACATCCGTAAAACCTATTGGGAGTTCCAAATAACCTCTTGAAAAAGGTGACGGAATATCTGGGGATACGGGATAAATCGTACCACTAAGCCCAAGCGGATTGATTATCCTTTTTTGAATCTCGTCACCAACAAAATTTCCCGTAACCTGCTCTATTATCATCCCTAATATCACAGTGTTGGTATTCGAGTAATGCCAGCCTCCATCGAGCGGAAAATAAGGTGCGTTTCTGTCTGCAACATCGACAAGTTCCTGAGGAGCCCATTTTCTAAGTAGGTCTTCAATAAGCAAAAGAATAAAATCAATGTCTTCTGTGTAGTTAAATATCCCGCTTCGCATATTGGCTAAATCTCTTACTGTCGCCTCACTGTTTTCTATTTCGGGAAAGAATTTTGACAGAGGATCGTCCAGACTTATTTTTCCCTCTCCAACAAGTTGAAGTATTACAGTTACTGTAAAAGATTTTGTAACACTGCCTATCCGCACATGATCATTTTTCTCAATAGCTTCATCGGTATCAATATCAGATACGCCTTGTTCAATTATAAGATTCCCTTCTCCGGGAATCCACACACCCACCAATGCACCCGGAATACCGAACTCCTCCATATTTTCAAAGAGAATTTGCTCCAATCTTTGCACGAGCTCAGGATCAAGCGAGGAATTGCCGTCTGAATTACAGGACGAACTAATAAGGAACGAAGATAAGACTGTAAGAACTAGGATTAAAGTGAATGTTTCTTTGAGTGAATCTGTAAATCTCTTTCGATTATCTGTAAACATATACAACGCTCATAAATTTAGCTGGAATATCTAAAATGGATAGTTATTAAATAGATCTATCCTATAAATTTTAATAAGTTTGTATTACATGAAAGCTAATTAGTTGCTGATGCGTTGAACATTCCCAGATTCTCTTCACTCTCAAAATAAAAAATGCTTCCGTCAGGCGCAGCCCCAATTACAGCTTCCGCTTTATCAACTTTATTTCCGCTCACAGGGTCAGTAGCTTCTCTACTTTGGGGGTTATTTTTGATTTTTGCCTTACACATCTCACAGCAGCCGTAGTATGTTTTCCCCTCTACTTCGACGGGAATCTGCTCTCTAGCAAACTCCTGATTTGTGATCATGCAGACATATTTAGAGTCTACTCTTGTTAAGGCTGAGCTTTGCTGGCTGCTATTATCAGCTTGAGAAAATGCCCCAAATGATATTACACATGTTAATACTAGGAAACTGACAAACAGCACCCTTGTTAATATTGATTTTTTTATCATAAAATGATCCCTCCTAAATTCATCATTAATAGAATAAGGGAATTTTCTGAATCTGCAAACTGCTAATTAACAGAAAAGAATTTTTTGGTGATTTGGCAATCCGACTTACCTTTGAATTTTCTAAAAAAAATAGTAGTATCATTCTATAAAGATCAGTACCCAATTCATCAGAGATTAAAGGAGTATGGTTAATATGGGAATTATTTCTTGGATAATATTTGGATTAATCGCAGGAGCTGTTGCGAAAATGATTCTTCCGGGCAAAGATCCTGGCGGTTTCATAATGACTATTGTTATAGGGATAGTCGGTGCGCTTGTAGGCGGTTTTATTGCAAATATTCTTGGTTTTGCCGACGTCTCACCCGGTTTTAACCTCACAAGCTTTATATTTGCCGTCGTAGGTTCAATTGTATTACTCCTAATATACCGAATGGTAAAAAGGTAATGGCAGCTGCTGTTTAATTAACAAGTTTTCAATTAAGCCTAGTTTAAAAATGCCAACACTAAAAAAAGTTGTCGGTTTTCTTGATACGTATTTAAAAATTGACGAGATAGAGGATTCGTCCTGGAACGGTTTACAGTTTGAGGGAGCCCCTAAGGTTGAGAAAATCGCATTTGCCGTAGATGCCTCGGTTGAATCGTTTGAAAAAGCGGTTAAGGAAAGCGCTGATATGCTGATAGTCCATCACGGACACTTCTGGAGATCTCATAACCCCTCTGTTGCAGGTTGGTCAAAAGAAAGGGTCAATATCTTATATCGAAATAACATTTCTCTATATGCGTGCCACTTACCACTTGATCGCCATAAAGAAGTTGGCAATAATGCAGAGCTTCTAAAACTTCTAGGAGCGCATATAAAAAAAGAGTTTTTATTTCATAAGGGGAAGAATATTGGCTGGATAGGTGAGAGAAAACGCCCCATTTCAATTACAAAAGTCGAGAAGGTATTAAACGAGACCATAAATACAAAATGTATAGTTCTGCCATTTGGTAAAAAGAATATAAAAACTATTGCGGTATGCAGCGGCGGCGGCAGTTACGGGGGATTTTATGAAGCACTTGCCTTAAAAGCTGATTTGTACATAACGGGGGACACTGCCGAGATTTATTATACTGCAAAAGATTCCAGCATGAATGTAATTTTTGCAGGACATCATGCAACTGAGACAGTTGGCATTAAAGCCTTATCTAAAGTAATTGAAAAAAAATTTATGACCGAGACTATTTTTATAGATTTGCCCACAGGTTTGTGAACCA
>Ga0209633_10004889_pt1 | contig 11930 bp, 5 predicted proteins | sample Cruoilmetagenom1_FD_187290 | JGI IMG/M metagenome (GOLD analysis project Ga0209633, IMG submission 187290) | Oil polluted marine microbial communities from Coal Oil Point, Santa Barbara, California, USA - Sample 1 (SPAdes) (version 2) | ecosystem: Environmental > Aquatic > Marine > Oil seeps ... | reverse complement strand
TAATATCGCCGAAAAATCTAAAAATGATATTATTGGTGTGTTGGTTGCAAAAATGGATCTTAGCACTGTTGATAATTTTTTAAACACTTATCCTGACCCAGCTGCTATCGTATCCAGTACGGGAATAGTCTTTGCATCCAACAGACCTGAATGGATGTTCAAGTATGCCTATAAAGAAGAAGATACTAATCTTGATGAATTTATAACCCAAACACAGTTTAAGGCAAGTTTCCCGGATAAATCCCCTGAAATGCTTCCATTTTCAATGAAATCTGAAACAGTTTTTTTTAATGACATTGTTTATAACGTGTTGTCAAGTTCTATATCACTGGAAGATAATTCAGGTAAATGGAAATTGGTTTATTTCCATGAACATATGCCATGGTATAAATTTACTCTGCCCTGGCTGATAAATTTGTTGATATTTTTAATTTTTGCTTCTCAAATAGCCTATTTTGCTCTATATGTCAAAAAGCTGATAATAGAGCTTGAGCAGAAAGATCTGGTGCAGGAGAATGAGGCAAGACTGGAATTAATATTCGATAATCTTCAGGCCGGTATTCTTATTATAGATCCCTTAACCCATACTATATTTAAGGCCAATAAAATTGCTGCTGATATGTTTCAACTTGAGATTAAAGATATAATAGGGAAGTTATGTCACAATTTTATATGTATAAACAAAGAAGATGAATGCCCTATTACAGATTCTAATTTGGTTTTTGATAATTCAGAGAGAATTATGATTAAGTCAGGAGGAGAAAAAATAACAGTATTAAAATCTGCTGTTATAATAAATTTGTCCGGTAAAGATTATATTCTTGAAAGTTTTGTGGATATAACAGATAGAAAAAAAGCTTCAGAGCTTTTGAAAGAAGCTATAGTTACAGCTGAATCTGCAAACAGAGCAAAGAGTGAGTTTCTTGCCAATATGAGTCATGAAATTCGTACCCCCATGAATGCTATTCTTGGATTTACCAGGCTTATAATAGATAAAGAGGAGAATAGTGATAAGCTTGGGAAGCTTAAAATAGTTAAAAATTCCGGTGAAAATTTACTTAGACTAATAAATGATATTCTTGATTTTTCCAAGATTGAATCAGGAAAAATGGATATTACGAAAACAAATTTTAATCCAAGATCAATGTTTGATCATTTGCACAGTATGTTTATAACCCAGGCGGAAATTAAGCACCTGTTTTTTAATATTGACATAGGTGAAAATGTTCCTGAAGTAGTGTTTGGGGATCAGCATAGAATTTTGCAGATTCTTATTAATATTGTTGGGAATGCATTCAAGTTTACAGAGCAGGGTGGAATAAGTATAGTCTGGCAATGTTATAATGTGAAAGATATGGCATATATAGAGGTCAGGGATACAGGGATTGGAGTTGAACAGGCAAAACTGGAAACAATATTTTCTGCCTTTACCCAGGCTGATTCAACAACAGAAAGAAAATATGGGGGAACCGGGTTGGGACTGGCTATCTCGAAGAAATTGGCAGAATCTATGCAGGGTGATATTTATGTGGAAAGTGTACCTGGGAAAGGTTCTGTTTTTAAAGTAGAACTGTTTCTTCCGAAAGCATCAGAATTGGAAAAAGAAATTGAATCTAATAAATCAGAAATTGATCATAGACCAGAAATAAGCAGTTTTAAAGGGCGTGACTTTAAAATATTACTTGCAGAAGATAATAAAGTTAATAAGATGCTGACTGAAGCTATGCTGAAAGATATGGGACTTTCATGTGATTCTGTGGAGAATGGTTTGGAAGCAATTGATAAATTGAGGAAATCTAATTACGATCTTCTTCTCCTTGATATGCAGATGCCTGTAATGGATGGACTTGAGGCAATTAAAACTATTAGAGATGATGATAAACTTAATAGGATTTATGTAATAGCATTAACTGCCAATGCAATGGTGGGTGATTCTGAAAAATATATAAAAGCAGGATGTGATGACTATCTGTCAAAACCTATAGACCGGGATATGTTTAATTTAAAAATAGGGAATCTTCTTGTTGGTGGAAATGAAACTTAAACTTAATATTACCTTTATTATAACTATGTTCCTTATAATATCCTGCAATCTTTTTGCCGGCTATGAGAACACCCCAAAAGCAGTAAAAGGCGTTCTCGATTTAAGGGGCTGGGATTTGGACTCTATGGGGACTCTTTATCTATCCGGAGAATGGGAATTCTACTGGGAGCAGTTTTTGTCAGGAACAGATTTTGGTAAAAACCTGGAAAATAAGGACTATCTACCGGTTCCCGGGGTCTGGAAGGGGCATGAATTTCAGGAAGAAAAACTTCCCGGATCAGGATATGCTACCTATCGCCTTCTTATATACCATGATCATATAAGCAGTTCACTTGCGTTAAAACTTCCTACAATAGGCTCGGCTTATAAACTCTTTGTTAACGGTAACTTTATAAGCTCTGCAGGCATAATTGGAACAAATTTTAATGATAATTCCGGAGGATATTTTCCAAAGGTTGTTGAGTTCGAACCAGGGGACGAACCTTTGGAGGTGGTTTTTCAGGTTTCCAATTTTAATTATAACAAAGGAGGATTGTGGTCTTCTATAATGTTCGGTTCGGAAGATGATATTAGAAATAATTGGGAGATTAACTTCTATTTCGATCTGTTTCTATTTGGGAGTATACTAATAATGGGGCTTTATCACCTTAGTATATTCTTTCTTAGGAAAAAAGAGAAAACCGCCCTGTTTTTTGGAATATTTTGTGTTCTTATTTCTCTTCGCTTAATTCTTACCGGGCAGATGTTTTTTAACTATATTTTTACATCTTTCCCATGGTCTCTTATGGTCAGATTGGAATTTATCTCTTTTTATCTTGGTGTTCCTGTTTATCTGATTTTTCTTGGATTCCTCTTTCCTGAAGATATAAGTAGATTATTTATTAAGTATTTCAGTATTATTTCAGGTATATTTCTTTTTACTGTAATTTTTACTCCAGTAAGAATTTTTACCAATACTACTGTTTTTTTTCAATTACTGTCTGTTGTTGGTGGAATTTACCTCTTATCCATGCATATTCTTACAATAATTAGGAAACGAAAACATGCTCTTGTTCTTCTGTTTGGTTATTTGTCTCTTTTTTCTATGATGCTGAATGATGTTCTGTTTCTTAATGGTTTTATTCATACCAGAGAACTTTTCCCTTTTGGGTTATTTATTTTTATCCTTACTCAGGCTTTTCTTTTGGCCGGACGGTTTATTAATTCCTTTTCTTCTGTGGAAAGGTTATCAATAGATATTGCCAAAACCGAAAAAAAGTACAGAAGTATTTTTGAAAACTCTGCAGAGGGAATATATCAATCTTCCATCGATGGGAAATTTATTACTGTTAATTCCTCTTTTGCTCATATACTAGGTTATGATTCAGTAGAAGAAGTCTTACATGAAATTGATGGTATTAAAAATTGGTATGTGGATAATACTGTAAGATCTATACTGGTAAGTACACTATTGGCACACGGTATGATCAGGGATTTTGAAACCAAAGTTTATACGAAAGACAGGAGAATTATTGATATTAGGGAAAATGCTCATGTTGTTTTGGATATGGATGGCAAAATCCAGTTTTTTGAAGGGAATATAATTGATATAACAGAGTTCCGGCAGATAGAGCGACTTAGATTGGAAAGAGAAGCTGCCCAGTCTGCTAATAGAACAAAAAGTGAATTTCTGGCCAATATGAGTCATGAAATTCGTACCCCTATGAATGCTATAATTGGGTTTACAGATATTCTTCTGGAGGGGGAACAGGATTCTCTAAAGAAAGATAAGCTTGAAATTATAAAAAATGCCGGAAATAATCTTCTGGAATTAATAAATGATATTCTGGATTTTTCGAAAATTGAAGCAGGCAGACTGGATATTGAAAAAAGAACCTTTAAACCTCAAAATTTGATGGATCATATTGAAAATTTATTTATGAGAAGGGCAGAGACTAAAAGCCTCGATTTTGTGGTAAGTTGCGGAGAATACGTACCTGAGTTTGTTCTTGGGGATGAATACAGGATAATTCAGATTCTAATTAATATACTTGGTAATGCCTTTAAATTTACTGAAAAGGGTCAAATTAAAGTTTTCTTAAATTATGGAAAAGATGAGGGAATGTCGGAATTTACTGTGTCAGATACCGGAGTAGGGATAGCCTGGGAAAAACAGGAAGCTATTTTTGCAGCTTTTACACAGGCGGATTCTTCCACAGAGAGAAAATATGGGGGAACAGGTTTGGGGCTTTCAATTTCTCAGAAACTGGCAAATATAATGGGTGGTTATATAACAGTAGAGAGTAAAGAGGGCAGGGGCTCAGTTTTTACTGTTTTTCTTCCATTACCAGAAGCTTCGGAAGAGCCAACAGAGAAAGTAACTGAAAATTGGGAGATAATTAAAAAACAACAGAGCCTGGAAATTAAAAATAAAGACAAAAGTTTAGATAAAACTAAAGGAGATAAAATTCTTGTAGTAGAGGACAATAAAATAAATCAGCTTCTGACACAGTCAATACTTAAGGATTTTGGCTATAACTGCAGTATAGCTGAAAATGGTCTTGTTGCTTTGGAAATGCTTAAGGTACAGACTTTCCATCTTATTCTCCTTGATATGCAGATGCCTGTAATGGATGGTCTTGAGACCATAAAACATATAAGAGATGATAAAACTTTAAAAGATATTCCTGTTATTGCATTAACAGCTAATGCTATTAAGGGAGACCGAGATAAATATATTGAAGCAGGGTGTAATGATTATATTTCCAAACCTATCAATAAAGGATTGCTGAAGGAAAAGATTAATGAACTTTTATAGATATAATATTCATCCAGATTGGAGTAGGTAAATGGGCTATAATGAATCTATATTAAAAAAAAGGCCAGAAGGCCATTCTTCCAAAGGTATACCTTTGCGTATTATGGTTGTTGATGATGATTCTATTTCCAGGAAAATAATTGTTCAAATTATCAAGTCTCTTGGTTATGTTCTGGCGGTCGAAGCTGTAGATGGGCTTGATGCAGTACAAGCCTATAGAATGTATAGACCCGATCTTGTAACAATGGATCTTCAAATGCCCAAAATGGATGGATTTACTGCTCTTAAGGAGATAATAAAATTTGATAAAGAGGCCTCTGTTGTAATGCTTACAGCAACTTCAAATTTATCTGTAGTAAGGAAAATCCTGGAAGCCGGAGCAAAAGGTTATGTTGTGAAACCTATAAACAGAGATGCACTTATTGCAAGGCTTAGAGCTGTCAGGAAGTTGATGGGCAGATAAGGGTTTGCAATTATGGTAAAAGTTAGATTATTATTTCCATAAATTATTATTCATTATGTTCTCAGTTTGAATGTTTTTCTGAATAGCTTTCATATATATCATTAAAAACTTCTGCATGTTTCCTGAATGCTTCTAAAATTTCAGGATCAAAATGTTCAGGCATTGTCCTTCCATCACCTTCGGTAATAATAGAGAAGGTTTTTTTATGATCAAAGGCCGGTTTGTAATACCTTGTACTGCGCAGAGCATCGTATTGATCGGAAATATTCATAATTCTGGCAGCCAGGGGTATTTCTTCTCCTTTTAACCCGTTTGGGTAACCCTTTCCATCCCATCTTTCATGATGGGACATGGCAATATCAACTGCCATTTCCAGATATGGGGATTTTGAATCTTTTAATATATCTGCTCCAATAGTAGAGTGAGTTTTCATGATTTCCCATTCTGAAGAATCCAGGGATCCCGGTTTTAGCATTACCGAATCCGGTATTGCTACCTTTCCTATATCATGCATAGGAGATGCCATAAATATTGTTTCACAGAACCTTTTACCAAGGCCTAGATAGTCGGATAATTCTTTTGTAAAATAGCTTATTCTTTTTATATGATTACCAGTTTCAGTATCCCTATACTCAGAAGCAAGGGTAAGTCTTAATATTGTGTCAGAATAACTATCAATCAGTTCTTTTGTTTTCTTTTCTACTAAAGTTTCCAGCTGTTCCTGATAAATATGAAGGTTTATATGTGTGTTTACTCTCGCTTTTACAATTGTCGGGCTTATGGGTTTTTGAATGTAATCAACTGCTCCCAGTTCAAAGCCTTTTTTCTCATCCTCTGTTTCTCCCATTGCTGTTACAAAGATAACGGGTATTTTGCTGGTTCTGTAATCTAATTTTAATCTTCTGCAAACCTCATAACCATCCATTTCCGGCATCATAATATCCAGAAGAACAAGGTCCGGAATAGTTTTAGAGAAACAAATTCCCAGTGCTTCACTTCCATTGTTAGCTACGCTTATAAGGAAATCATCTTTTAGAATCTGGTTAAGTATCTTTATATTTATTTTGGAGTCATCAACTATTAAAATTCTCTGTCTACTTTCCATATTATCTTTTTCCCTTATAATGTTATTTCCATTAAATCTGCTATTATTTTAACTTTCTTAAAACCTTTTCCTGTCCCTGAATAAAGTCTATATCAGAAACTTTCTTATCTGGTAATGTTTCTTTTGTTTGTACTGTTGAATATTGTTGTTTTAAAGCTGGTTCTGTCCATTTAGAGATTGTTTCATAAAGAATCCTGGGATCTAGGGGTTTTGTAATATGATCATTCATTCCAGCTTTAAGGCTTTTTTTTCTGTCCCCGGACATTGCATGGGCGGTCATAGCAATGATAGGAATTTCAGAGTATACCCCTCCAAGTGCTCTTATGTGTTCGGTTGCTTCCAGTCCGTCCATTTCCGGCATTTGAATGTCCATGAACAGAATATTATAAGAATCTTTCTGTACCATTTGTAGAGCCTCGTTTCCATCATTGGCAATGTCAACTTTTACACCTACTTTTTTTAAAAGTTCCAAAACTACTATCTGATTGATTTTGTTATCTTCTGCCACAAGAATTCTTATATTATCAAAAGAAGCTGTCTTTTCTATTGGTAATATAAGTTCCTTAGTGTTTTGCTTTTCTGTTTTATAATATAAGCTTAATATAAATGAAAATGTAGATCCTGTTCCTTCGGTGCTTTCTACTTTTATTTCCCCATCCAACAGTTTCACAAGTTGTTTGGTAATAGCCAGTCCCAGTCCCGTTCCTCCGTATTTTCGAGTAGTAGATGTGTCGGCCTGACTGAATGATTCAAACAGTTTATTGGCGTTTTCTTTTGAAAGACCTATACCTGTATCACTAATTGAAAATTCTATTTTTACCTTATTTTTATTCTTCTTTATTAATTTTGTTTGTATTTCAACTTTACCTTTGTCTGTAAATTTCACTGCATTACTAATCAGATTAGTTAGAATCTGACTAAAACGTACTGGATCTCCTGTAACTATTTCGGGAATTTTTTTATCCATATTAATAATAAGATCCAGGCCTTTTTCTGAAATTTTCTGGGAAGATATTGATATAATATTTTCTATTGAATCTTTTATTGAGAAGTCAATATTTTCAATATCCAGTTTTCCTGCCTCAATTTTAGAAAAATCAAGAATATCATTTATTATATCCAGAAGTGATTTTGCCGACATATTAATGGTATTAATATAGTCCTTCTGATCTTTATCAAGTTCTGTTTGCTGTGCAAGATATGACATCCCTATAATGGCATTCATAGGGGTTCGAATTTCATGGCTCATATTGGCAAGAAAGCTGGATTTAGCTCTGGTTGATTCCTCTGCAGACCGGAGAGCATTTTCCATAGCAATTTGAGCTTCCTTTCTGTCTGAAATATCTCTCATATTTACAAAGATAAATTCTTTTCCATCAAGAACTTTATGTGTGTGTGCTACTTCTACAGGAAAGACTTCTCCATTCTTACGAATCATGTTTGATTCTAAAGTAAAAACCTTTTCTTTTCTTAATTTGTTTAAATTTTTTCTCCAGCTTTCAGTTGTATGCTCTACATATGCTTCCAATTCCTGAATATGTTTTGACAGCAGTTCTTTTCTGGAATAACCAAGAATTTCACAAGTGCTGTTATTAACATAGTAGATGGAAGCATCAGAAAGAACCCAGAAGATTGGCTCTGATGAATTATCTACAGAAAACTGGGTTAGTTCCAGATTTGATCTTATATTCTTTTTTTCTGTAATATCATTTTTAGCAGCAACATAATGAGTTATTTCTCCTTTAGAATTAATAATTGAAGAAATGGAAGCTTGTTCCCAGAAAAAATTTCCATTCTTTTTTTTATTACAAATCTCTCCTGACCATGTTTTGTTTGCAGATATAGTATCCCACATTTCTTTATAGAAAGTATCGGAATGTATTCCTGATTTAAGTATTCGGGGGTTTTCTCCCAGAATATCAGCTTCTGTGTATCCTGTTACATTTACAAATTCCGGATTTATATATTCTATTTTCCCATCTCCATCTGTAATAACTACACTTACAGGGGCTGCTTCAACAGCTAAAGAAAGTTTTCTAAGAGATACATCTGCTTCCATTTTTAAAGTAATATCTCTGGAAATTCCTGTAAATCCCACTACTTCTTCCATGTCGTTGATTATAGGGGATAAGCTGGCTTCCAGTTGGATTTCTCTTCCGTCCCTATGTTTTACTGTATAGACAAATGAAGATACAGGTTTTTTTTCTCTTGCTGCGTATGCCAAAATTTTACGAATTGCTGTAACAGAATCTTTTGGAATAAATCCCAGAATGTTATTTCCAAGTAATTTATTCAGGGAAACTCCTGTTATTGTCTCAACAGATGGGCTCATATAGGTTATTATGCCATCTGTATCTGTTTCCCAAATTATTTCATTAATATTTTCTACCAGCTCTTTAAATTTTTTTTCGCTTTTACTTAGTGATATTTGGGAATTCTCTAATTCCTTTAGGGCCATTTCTGCTTTTTGTTTCTGAATTTCAGTATCCTGCATAATTCGAATAGCAGTTTTGTTTGATTGTTCAAGTTCCTCTGTTCTGTCTTTTATACGTTTTTCAAGATCCTCATTAAATTTTCTTAACTTATTTTCCGCTTCAATAATAGGACTTATGTCATAGTTGGTTCCAATTATACGTGTGACCTTACCTTCAGAATTACAATGTGTTACAGAATCTGATCTGATATATTTCACTATACCTTCAGGCAGTAATATACGAAATGTTATAGATGTGTCCTGATCTGTCTTACGATCCATAATTATTGTTTCTTTTACAAATTTAAGGTCTTCAGGATGAATCCTGTTAAACCATTCTTCCTGGGTCTCATTAAAATCTTTCGTTTTAATGTTGTACAGGTTAAGCATATTTTGATCCCACAACAGTTTTTTACTTTCTATATCCCAATCAAATATACCTGTATTACCTGCAGACAAGGCCAGTTCTAATCTTTCTGTAAGCCTCTTTTTAGTATTGTCATCTACTATTCTTTTAATCCTTACAGAGGCAATAAAATAGAAAACAGATAGCAGCATTAAGTGAAAAGTCAAGGCAGCTGTAACTGCCATGTTCCACCAGGAGGGATAAAGATCTTTTTGGTTAATAATAGATATTACATGAATTTTTTCGTCCATTGTAATTTGAGAAAGCTGTTGTTGATCTAAAATGCTGTCCAGGCTTTCAAAGGCTGTATCGAATAAGTAGTGTGTACCGGATTCAAAGACATATCCTTTCCCTCCGGATATTATATCCCATACTCCGGGATATTGATTTGCTAAAGAAATTCCTTTTCTATCTTCGAACATAAAACCCCATTCCTGTTCAGAGGAAGGGCCAAGAAGCCAGTATCCCCTGGAATTGAGAACAAAAATAGTTCCAATAGTATCAAGTGAAAGATCTCTGAGTTTTTGGAGATAGGGTGTCATAGAAATATTTATTACTATTATTCCTTTTGTCTTACCGTTTTCCCCTGTAACAGGTGATCCTATCCGAATAACAGGATTATAAGGAAGTTCTACCACTCCATTTTCAATATTGAGTTCAACAGGAGATATATATACTTGTCCCGTTAGAGTCATTGTTTTTTTAAAATAATCTCTGGAACTTTTATTCTGCATTTGATCCTGGGAAAGCTCTTCAATGTTATTATTAATTCTTTTTAGGTTTATTACTTCCTTTCCTGTTGCATCTATGTATCTAACCTGGGAGATTCTTTCTGATTTTTCTGAAAAGAAAAATAATTGCCGGGTAATTTGTTTTAAGGCAATTTGCTCATTTTCCGTTCCCATAAGAATTTGAGCAGTTATTCGGGAAAGAAAGGTAGTATTTGGTATGTAGCTTGACAGGTTTCTTTCTATTTCTGTACGAAAATGGTTAACTTCATTCTGACTTACCATGAGGTTGTGTTCTATTTCAGAGTTTTTTGCAGTAAAGAGTGCAATAAAGACAGGTACCATAATTAGAATGGTAAAAGGAATTGCTATTTTTAAAAATTCTAATAGTGTTCGAATTCTGAAATTTTTTAAATTCAAAAATGAGTCTCCTTTAGAGGAAATACTATGATTCTGTTGTAAGTAAGTCAAGGATTATTGTTTTCATTTTTTCTGAAATTAGCTTTTTAGAGAGATGAATTGAGGGTGGATTCTAAGAATATATAATCGGGAATAATTCTTGCTTTCAAATTTTATGTATAGTATTATCTTGTAATGTGTTTATTTAAAATAAAAATTAAAAAACAAGTTTTTGTTATAGCTATTTGGTTTATTTCTATATGCAGTACAATTTCAGCAGAGGAAATAATTTTTGCTTCTCTACCACTTGAACGCCCAGAGAAAATATTTCGTGAAATGCGGCCATTTCTTGATTATATAGGAAAAGAATTGGATGTCTCTATAAAAATACAGTATTATAAAAACTATAAAGACATAGTAAGTAATTTTAAAGAAGAGAAGATTGATCTTGTTTTATTAGGACCACTCCCTTATATTCAGCTGCGGAAATTATACTCTGATGCTGTTCCAGTTGTTCTTTTTTTAAATTCAAAAGGGGAAAGCACTTACACCTGTTCATTAATAACAGGTATTGAAAGTGGAATAGAATCTTCCGGACAACTAAAGGGAGAACATATTGCTCTTACTCAGCCGCTTTCCACATGTGGTTATTATTCAGTTAATAGTTTGTTGTCAAAAGAAGGGATTGATATTTCTGATACCTTGTACAGATATTTGGGAACTCATGAAAATGTTGTACTTTCTGTTGTAAGGCATGAATTTGCAGCGGGATGTGTTAAGACAGCAATTGCAAAAAGGTATGAACATCTTGGTATTCGCTTTTTGGACGAAATAGGTCCAATGCCTGGTTTTGCTCTTATTGCTAATGGGAGAACTCTTAATCCGGAACAGATAGAGATAATTAAGAGAAAATTACTGGAGCTGGATCCCTTAAATAGCAATGTTCATAAAAAAATAACAGAGGATTGGGGTAATATAATTAAATATGGATCAGCTGTTGTTTCCGACGAGGATTATACTGAAATAAGACAATCTTTGGGAGATACAGTTATTCCGGATAAGGGGAATTTTTAATTATGTACCGCTCGTTTATTATTCTGGTTTTAGTTTTTATTGCACTTATTTTAAATATGACCTTTGTGTGGAAAGACAGGGAAAGAGAAATTCTGAACAGAAATATGGATGTCCAGGAAGCAGTCTATCATACAACAATCGGAACCCATGAAGCAATTGCCGATATTGTATTTTCTGAATTTATAAACAAACCTCAAATTCTTGAAATTATGGCAGAAACTGTAAATGCAGGAAATAAAAGGCAGGCTCTGTTAAGGGGGCGTTTGTATCGGACATTGTATGGAGCATATTCCCGTCTTGAAGGGGAGAACTTTGGACAGCTCCATTTCCATTTGCCGGATACTACCAGTTTTATCCGTTTTCACCAGTTGGATAAGTATGGTGATATTTTAGTTGATAATCGTCCAATAGTAAAAATGGTAAATGAAGAGAAAATTAGAA
>Ga0209633_10004888_pt1 | contig 11930 bp, 15 predicted proteins | sample Cruoilmetagenom1_FD_187290 | JGI IMG/M metagenome (GOLD analysis project Ga0209633, IMG submission 187290) | Oil polluted marine microbial communities from Coal Oil Point, Santa Barbara, California, USA - Sample 1 (SPAdes) (version 2) | ecosystem: Environmental > Aquatic > Marine > Oil seeps ... | reverse complement strand
TTTTGAGCGCGTGCGGAAGTTTTTACATTAAGGAGAGCGTCCACTAGCGCCGCCTATTGCGGGTCATCTAGCTTATACGCTTCGACTTTTGCCGCGAGCCGTTTCATTTCGGCTAGAATTTGTGCGTCTGTCATTGGCGGCTCGCCACTATCTGGGATAACGAAACCATCACGCTTGGCGATTAAACCTTTGGCCGCACTGTCCCACGCCGCATCAGAACGAATATCGCTCGGCGCTTCTGGCGCCTCCGCGACTTTTAAATAATCACCAACGTTTTCTGCGTCTTCTTTAAATTCAGGTAGATTGATAAAATCAAATTCGGGCATTTTTATGCTCGCACACCCGCCAAGAACTGACACACAAGCACACGTCATAATAAGCAGTTTCAAGCGTCGTGTCATGTTGGCGTTCCCTATATTAGCCTTGCGCAAATATGAGCCCAACACCCTGCCCTTGTCACGCAGTTTTTTCATTAAAGTTTGTTGGGGTATTATTCTTTTCCGCTTGGCTATGCCATGCGGCCGTTCACAGGCTGACGGTTTTGTTTCCCGCGCTTCGCTAGGAATCCAAAACCTTGCCTTGGCACGGAGCGATAACTACCAAAAGTGATGATCAAAGAATTTATGGAAATACGGGCGGCATAGTTAGGCCCAGTGTTTCGTCCCAGCCCATCATGACATTTAGATTTTGCACAGACTGACCAGAGGAGCCTTTGGTCAGGTTATCAATGACAGAAACGATGATAGCGCGGCCTTCGCGGCGATCAGGGAAGATACCGATGCGGCATTGATTTGAGGCGCGCACATGACGGGTATGCGGAACAATGCCCTCGGGTTCAACGTGCACAAATGGCTCGTTCTCGTAATGATCCTCGTAAACCCCGCGTAAATCATCCACATCAACCCAAGCATTTAGCTTCACATAGATAGTCGCAATCATACCTCTATTCATGGGGATAAGATGCGGGGTGAAGCTCACTTTAATGTCTTCACCATTTGCTTTCGTAAGCGCTTGATCGATTTCGGGGCCATGACGGTGTGCGCCTATGCCGTAAGCGTGCGCGCCTTCTGCAGTTTCAGGGTAAAGCAGCGCCGTGCTTTCCTTGCGCCCTGCCCCGCTAACGCCAGATTTAGCGTCGATTACAATATCAAGAGGATCAAACAAGCCCGTTCCTGGCAGTAGCGCCAAAAGGCTCGCGGTCGGGTAACAGCCTGGACACGCAGCGAGTTTTGCGCCTGCAAGGTCACCTCGCGCAAATTCGGTCAGGCCATAAACGGCATCTTCCAATAGCTTTGGCGCCGTGTGTTTGCGGCCATAAGTCGCCTCATAAAGGGCGGCGTCTTTGAGGCGAAAGTCGGCTGAGAGATCGACAACTTTGTCAACGCGCGGCGCGATAGCGCTAATAGTTTCTTCACTTGCGCCATGGGGTAAACATGCAAACACCACGTCAATGTCATCCCATTTTACATCTTGCCAGTTTTGTAGGTCTGGATAGCCGCCATGGGCTAGGTGCGGATAAACTTCGCCATAAGGCTTGCCCGTATGACGGTGCGCAGTCAGAGCCGTAAGCTGTAATTTCGGGTGACCCGCGATTAAGCGCACAGCTTCTGCGCCCGTATAGCCAGACGCGCCTAGAACTGCCGTTTTACATTTATCCATGTTCTGTTTCCTCAATAAAAAAAGGACGCCCCGAAGAGCGTCCTTACAATAGAGCAATAAAGCTTCTGTTTGCTTAACGCTTAGAGAACTGGAAGCTACGGCGAGCTTTCGCGCGGCCATATTTCTTACGTTCAACAACCCGGCTATCGCGTGTCATAAAGCCGCCGGCTTTAAGGGGCGTACGCAATGCTGGCTCATAATATGTTAGTGCTCTGGAAATACCGTGACGCACAGCGCCCGCTTGTCCAGAAAGACCGCCGCCTTTAACGGTAGCAATCACGTCATAGCTATCAAGGCGTTCAGCCGCCTCGAAAGGCTGGCGAATAACCATGCGCAAAACTGGACGCGCAAAATACACTTCCTGATCGCGGCCATTGATAGTGATTTTGCCATTGCCTGGTTTAATCCAAACACGGGCGATAGAGTTTTTCCGTTTACCAGTTGCATAAGAGCGGCCTAGATCATCGATCTTTGGCTCTGGCAGAACGATTTCAACAGCTACAGGCGCGGCTTCTTCGCCTTCGGCTACAGGCGCAGCATCCATAACTTTTTTCAAATCATCAAGAGATTTCACTTCAGTACTCATGATTAAGACCTCTTCACATTTTTAGGGTTAAGCGCAGCAAAGTCGATGACTTCAGGTTTTTGCGCTGCATGTGGGTGCTCATCGCCAGCATAAATATGCAAGTTTGAAAGCTGCTTGCGCGCAAGCGGGCTTTCCTTTGGCAGCATACGCTGAACGGCTTTTTTCATAACGCGTTCTGGGAAACGTCCATCAAGGACTTTATCCGCTGTAATCTCTCTAAGATGACCAACATAACCAGTATGGCGATAATAAATTTTATCACTACGCTTTTTGCCTGTGAAGTGAACCTTCTCGGCGTTGATGACGATAACGTTGTCGCCGTGATCAATATGTGGTGTATATTCTGGCAGATGTTTTCCGCGCAAACGCATGGCGATGAATGATGCAAGACGGCCCGTAACAACGTCCGTAGCATCAACCAAAATCCATTTCTTTTCGACATCAGCCGTTTTTAGAAATTTTGTAGTTTTCATGACTTTCCTCTAGTGGTAAATACAGGCACAAATCGCCCCTATTTCTTAGCTTGGCGCTCTCTTAGGGACACACATAGAGAACGTCAACTATTTTCTGCACTATTCTTATTTCTTTAATAAAAACAACACTTTAGAATTGCGGTATTATATTACCGTGTTTGAGGAACGTAAAACCTTACATCAGTGCTAGCCAAGATAGCTCCTAAGGATTACGAATATTATTAGCACGTAAAAAAACGGGATAATTATGATACAATCTATCAAATGTTGGGCAATTGGCGCGCTCCTTGCTCTAGGAACTGGGTGTTCTAAAACACCAGAGCTCGACGTTAGCACTGCCCCGCAAAAAGAAATCATCGCGACCCATGCATTTAATACATCATCACCCATAACGGCGCTAAGCTTTACGCCAAATGACGTTGCCCCGTGGCTAGGCCGCATAATTTATATCAATCAAGACGGAGAATTATACTCCACTGATATTGAAGGACGCGCGCCAAAACGCGTGGGGAGCGGAACATATTCCCATGTCAACGGTATGCTTCAGATTAAAAAACCAGGCGTGTTTTTTGCACTTGCGAAAAACACTGGGGCTTTAGAGGCCTTTATTGAATCGGATAATGAAGGGCAATTTTCACCTTTGATCCTGAGCGGCCCTCCAATACTAGTGCGCGGCATTTGCCAGACCATGACAGCACAAAGTGAAAACTTATTGGTGCTAACAAAAGGTGGAAGTTTAGTAAATTTAAATGCTCAAATATCTACCGAAAATGTGGAATTAACACAAGTATCAAGCACCGAAGCACCTAAAAACACAACAAATTGTGCATATGATGAGCAGAATGTTTACGCTCTTGCTAATCAAAAGGACACCTCAACTTTACACGCCTATAAGGATAGCAAATGGCACATGACTGCGCTGGACTTTACGCCAAGCGGATTTGCAAGCCTTACCCTAAAAGAGCGCCCTGCTCTTGCGGTTCTCGGCACCGAAGGTGTTTTGTTTATTGACGCGGAAGATTTGAGCACACTTTACCATATTAAAATTACAGATGGCCTGAGCATTAGAGGTTTGGAATCTGCTGGTTTTGTGTCAGTTACCAGCGCCCCATTTGGCGGTGCAGCATTTAATGAAGGCGTAATCGTGCTGTCAGACAAATCAAAACCGCGCTTGGTATTTATTAGCCTTGGGTATCTGAACGATCGTCTTTCAGCCGTTCAATAAGTCCGTGTGCGAGCGCTGCGCGCGGTCAAAACTGCGCAGATAAACACGAAAATCGCACCTGCTTGATGCGTTAGCGCGAACGGCAGTGCCGACACATTAAGCAAAGCTGTGATCCCTAATATAATTTGCAACAACAGAGCGACCATAAGCCAAGCACAGCTATGACTTAGATATGTGTCGCGCCGTTTTTTAACGCTGGCCCAGACCCAAACCGCAAGAAAAAACACGAAATAGCCCAGCATACGGTGGTTAAATTGAATAGCGGCACGGCTTTCAAAAATATTGAGCCACCATGGGTTTGTGACGAGATAGTCCTTGGGAAGAAGCCCTCCGTCCATAAGAGGCCAGGTGTTATGAACGAAACCAGCATTGGTTCCTGCGACAAAAGCCCCCGCAATGATTTGTAAAAATACGAGAAACAAAAGCCAGCCTGTGCGCGCTTTATACCGCACATCTATCAGCGGTGCTGGCCATGCGTTTCGATAATCTTGCCGTGTCCATACGAGCATGCCCAATACAAGCAATGCAACGCTCAAATGAGTTGCAAGACGATATTGAGACACATCTATACGGTGCGTTAGTCCGCTTTTGACCATCCACCAACCAACGCCCCCATTCACGCCGATCATCAAGAATATACCAAAAAACTTTAAGTTTTTACCACGCCCAAATTTGCCCCTCAGCATAAAAACAACCATAGGGATGAAATAAAACAGGCCGAGCACGCGCCCCAATAAGCGGTGGGACCATTCCATAAAGTAAATAGACTTAAAGCCTGCTAAATCCATGCCAGGGTTTTCCGCACGAAACTCTGGGATTTGTTTATATTTTTCAAACTCTTGTGTCCAAGCTTCTGGTGATAGCGGCGGCAAAGCACCTGTAATTGGCTTCCACTCCGTTATTGACAGCCCTGAATTAGTCAGCCGGGTTGCGCCGCCCAGTAATATCATAGCAATGACCAAGAAAATTGAACCTAAGAGCCAAAGACTAACGCTACGGCTTGGTCTTGTTGAGGCAAATGAAGACATTAGGACTCCGAAATTATCTACGAGGCAAAAACGTTCTCTTTTAAAATGGTCGGAGCGATAGGATTTGAACCTACGACCCCTCGCCCCCCAGGCGAGTGCGCTACCGGACTGCGCTACGCTCCGACATTTGCAACGGGTTATAGGCGCGCCTATCTATGCGGGCAATGGCTAATGCTAGCTGGCGTGTATTATTTATAGTCTTCCCAGCGGTTCTTTAATGACCGCAGTTTTTCAAGCGCGGTTTGCAAATCTTCCCTGTCAACGCTCGGCGCTGGCGCTGGAGTTGGCGCGGGAGGCGGGGTATCTGCTACGGGCGCAGCCTCGGCCTCTACTGGCGGCACGGCTTGCGGCGCAGGTTCAGGCGCTTTACCGTGTGAACGATCGCGCTTTTTTGCGTCAACAGGGACAAGTCTACGCACAATGTCGTCATCGCGGCTCTGCACAGCGGGCGTAGGTATTTGCTGGGGTTCAGACTTAGGCGCAGGTTCTGGCTCTGGTACTGGCGCAACAATAACGGGCCGAATGCCCGGTTTTATCCGCTTTGGCACGAGATCAGTTTCTTTAATATGTTTTGGTGTGGACGCAATTTCTTTGGAACGGCCAAGATCGATGATGCTTTGCGCGCCTTTAACACGGATCAATTTTTGCACATCTTTGATAGGGTGCTTTTCGCGGTGCAACAGTATTTTTATGCCCCGTAAGAACTCGATGTCCTCCGCACGGTAAAACCGCCGCCCGCCACTTCGCTTCATAGGCTGTATTTGCGGGAACTTGCTTTCCCAAAACCGTAATACGTGCGGCTGTAGGTCAAGCTCATCGCCAGCTTCGCTGATTGTGCGAAATGCACGTGTGGATTTACTTACGCTCATACCTTATATCTGACACTACAACTAGCGACCAGCCTCCAAATTCAGTCTTACGAATCAGTAGTCTACACTATTTTCTTGTTAAAGCCGAATTGACCCGCTGTTTTAACAAGTTTGACGGCTTAAACACCAAAACCCGGCGAGACGTAATTGCGACCTCGCGCCCAGTTTTTGGATTTCGCCCCATGCGTTCACGCTTGTCGCGCACACTAAAAGTCCCAAAGCCGGACAGTTTAACTGTCTCGCCTCTAAGTAGTGCTGTTTCAATATGGCCTAGTATAGATTCAACAAGCGCCGCACACTCAATGCGCGACAGACCGATTTCTCGGTATATTGCTTCGCTTAAATCTGCACGCGTTACGGTAAATTCGCTCACTTTAATCCCCTACAGATTTATATCTTAGAGCAAACTTTTGAAGTAAAAGCCATAGCAAAAACAATGACAAATACGATTTTTTGCAAAAAAAGCAGTGATTTAGTAGTTTAAGAGCGCCGCGCCCCATGTAAATCCGCCGCCAAACGCCTCTAGCATGATAGACGAGCCGCGTTTTATGCGCCCATCTCTGATGGCTGTATCGAGCGCCAAGGGAATCGATGCGGCGGATGTATTGGCGTGATAGGCCACCGTAGAAATCACTTGCGCCCGCTTTAGATCTAGCTTTTTGGCTACAGCTTCTAGGATTCGTTGGTTCGCCTGATGGGGAACAAACCAGTCAATGTCACTGATTTGCGTATCAACCTCGGCCGCACACATAATCATAGAATCAGACAGTTCTTTTACCGCATGGCGGAACACTTTATTGCCAATCATTCTTAATTTGCCGACTGTTTGCGTTGATGACGGGCCACCGTCTACATAAAGAAGGTCACGTTTACGTCCGTCCGAGCGCAAAAACGTATTTACAACGCCAATACCTGCGGCTTTGTCCTTGGGTTTTGTCGTCGATAACACCATAGCCCCTGCCCCGTCACCAAACAAAACACATGTAGTGCGGTCATTCCAATCTAAAATACGCGAAAACGTCTCCGCGCCGATGACCAAAACGTTTTTACCCTTACCAGATTTTATCATGGCGTCAGCCACACTCAGCGCATAAATAAAGCCCGAGCAAACAGCCTGCACGTCAAATGCAGCGCCATGATTGATACCAAGTAGTTCCTGAATAATCGTCGCAGTCGCAGGAAATGTCAGATCAGGCGTAGAGGTCGCCACAATGATTAAATCAATGTCTTGTGCGCTCATATCCGCGTCGGCAAGCGCAGCTAATGCGGCGCGGTAGCCAAGGTCAGACGTGTTTTGCCCTTCGGCAGCAATATATCTTTGCGTAATGCCCGTGCGCTCTCTTATCCATTCATCCGTGGTGTCTACGGTCTCGGCAAGCTGCTCATTGGTCAGAACGCGGGCGGGCAAATATGACCCTACGCCCCGTATATAGGAATTACTGGTCATAGTTTATGTCTCTACTGCGCCTACATAACCATCTTCATCATGCAGAGTTTGCAAATTATTTTCAATTTCTTCGAGATATGTGCTGTCCGCCATTTCAAGCGCTACAGACAATGCATTGGCATAGCCAATATGATCTGTCCCGCCATGGCTTTTAATAACCAGTCCATTGAGGCCTAGAAACACACCGCCATTGCCCGTACGCGGATCCATACGTTTTTTCATGCGGCGCAAGGCCGGCAGATTTAAAATCGATGCCATTTTTGACCAAATATTGTCCTGCAATGCCGCCGTAATAAATGTGACCAGCAGGCGCGCCGTGCCTTCCGCCGTTTTCAAGGCAATATTCCCCGTAAAGCCATCCGTGACAATAACGTCAACATTGCCCATAGAAATGTCATAACCTTCAACGAATCCCACATAATTTAGGCCAAGCTGTGAGCATGACAAACTATCATGGGCCGCTTGAATAACTGCATTGCCTTTCTTATCTTCGGTGCCCACATTCAGAAGCCCAATACTTGGCTTCTCTTTTTTGAAAATTGCTCGGTAATAGGCTTCGCCCAGCACTGCAAATTCTCGCAATTGATTGGCATCACATTCAAGGTTTGCCCCCACATCAAGTACAACGCCAAACCCGTCTTGATGTGGCCAGCGCGCGGCAATAGCAGGCCGCTGCACCCCCTCTTTCATACGCAGTAATAGCTTTGACATAGCCATCAACGCGCCCGTATTACCAGCAGAAATGGCGACCTGCGCGTCCCCCGTTTTGACCGCTTCTACAGCGTTCCACATACTAGAGCCTTTACCTCTGCGCATGGCAAATGAAGGTTTGGCGTCCATAGCAATGACGCTCTCGGTGTGGGCAATTTCACAGCGCTCTCTAGTTTGCGGTGTTTTTGCAAGGAGCGGCGTGATTTGCGCTTCATCACCATGAATCAAGAACCTAGCATGGCGGCCCTTGCCTTCATGCTTGAGGAAATACTCGATACCGTTAATAACAATATCGGGGGCCGCGTCGCCCCCCATTGCATCTACAGAAATAACCAAACCAGTAAGCATTAAGGTCCTTTAAAAGCTAATTTGACATGTCTATAGGGGAATTATTTATGAAGATATACTCTAATAATAAGAATAATTTGCTTGCAAAACCTAAATTTTTGGGAACTCAAATTCAGCCTTAGCTATCTCGCCAAGAGAGCACGCCTGTAAGTTTTGCGCAAAGTTTTGCGCATAAACACCAATATCAACACTTGGCTTATGATCTGCAATTTTCTCTGCGCTTAGGTGTTTTTCTACGGCCTGCACGAATGACGCGCTCTTCGCGCCGTGCGTGCGCAGGGCCTCAGAGTATTCTCGGGCCCGCTCAAAATACATCTTAGCGAGCGGTTTTATGCGCCGCTTAACGCCCGTATCGCTCAGGCCTTCTTCGCGTAGCGCCACATCAAAATCAGCAATCATCACGTCATATATAGCTTGGCTTAATTTTTCCGCCATTTCGCCCTGCCCGCGCAAAGCATCTGTCATCAGCCCCAAATGCAAACACAGCACTTCCATCCGCCCGTCATAATTATCCGGTGCAAGGCCATTGCCGTAAAACACTGGCAAGCGGGATTGCTGCATGATTTTATGATACACACGCCGTCCATCAACGATTTCTCGGCGCGGGGCTATTTTTAAACGTGAAAAAAATTTTAGCATTTTAATGTGCCTTTCTGCATGTGGACGCTTGCCAATGCGCGTGAGATTAGGTAGGTGATAATCTGCAAAATTGGAAGAGAAAGCTTATATGCTTCGCGTTTTTTTACAAACAGCTACAATCGCCGCACTATCTATAGGCGCTACCGCCTGTAACCCGACCCTGCGTACGCACGGTTATATTGCTGGGGTTGATGCAAAACCCCAAGCCATAGACACAAATACTGATACAAAGGCAAGCGTGCTATCGAGGTTAGGTAGTCCTTCCGTCAAATCGACTTTTGACGAAGACACTTGGTATTACCTGACCAGTGTACGCCAGCGCCTGGCATACTTACGCCCGATTACCGAGGAACGGACAATCACCGCTGTGTCATTTAACGATGACGGGCAAGTCACTAAAGTGGCTGAATACGGCATTGAGAACGGTCAGTACGTGAATTATATTGACCGCGAGACGCCAACACGCGGTAAAGAATTATCTGTCTTAGAACAAATTTTTGGAACAATTGGCCGTATCCCGATCGACCAGATCGGTGGACGCCAAAATATCCCGGGGGGGAGCGGAGGACCAGGAGGCGGACGCTAAGGCGGGCCAACTTCTCAACTTCGTTAAAAAGACCCGGTGCTGATCACCGGGTTTTTTTATGTGTTGAGATCAGCTTTATCCTGCTCATCAAAAATGTTGATAGCCTGTTCCATTTATAGGTATTTCGCGGCCTTGATCATCAAGGCAGCGTAGTGCGCCGCCGTCCGTAATTTTTCCAATCACCGTTAGCTCTAAATTCTCGGCCTTAAAGGCCTTTTGGAATTTAATGAGCAAATGCTGCGGGACGCTCATAAGCGCCTGATAATCATCACCGCCCGCCGCAAGCTTAAGGCGCGCGGCCTGAATATCCTTTTGCGCTAACAGCCAGACTCGCGTTTGCGGCGAAACGGGAACAGAATTAAGGAAAATATCTATGCCAACACTGCTCGCCTTAGCCATATGAGCCGCATCAGCCAAAAGTCCATCAGATATATCAAGGCTAGCGCTGGCATGTTTTAAAACAGCGTCACGCCCCATAAAGGGCGGGTTTGGAATATGGTAAGCTTTTTCCCATGCGGTGTTATCTCCACCCGCAAAACCCGGTTCATTCAAGACCGATTGAAGTCCTAAATAAGCATCTCCAATAGTTCCGCTCACGCACAGAAGCTCGCCAGGCTTTGCCCCTGACCTTAAAACGGCTCGTCCGCTACGCACGCTGCCCATCATGGTGGCGCTGAGCACACATATGTCACCAGTTTGCACCGTATCTCCGCCCCATAATGACATTCCATACCAAGCTTGATCATTCCCAAGGCCATCGGAAAAATTTTCCAAATCAAACGGTTTTACCCATGACGGCAAGCTTAGAGATAAGAAATACCCGAGCGGGTCAGCGCCTTTTGCTGTTAGGTCAGAGACGCTCACCCGTAAGAGTTTTTGCGCGGTTTGGGCGTCAAACTTTCCCTTTGGGAAATGCACGCCTTCTACAATTGTGTCAGTTGTTATCACCGCGTCATAGCCGCGCGGCGGTGTCCAAATGGCGGCGTCGTCGCGGAGATTTAGCCCTTCTGGGCCTGCAAGGTCTGCTAGAAGTTCAGCAATGAATTCAAATTCACCCATCTACCGCTTCGTTTCCAGATGGGGCTAGGCCTGAAAATTCGGCAGTGCGGATTTCACGCGCCAGCTTGTCAAGGGCTGCATTGATAAAATTGGCTTCATTTCCTTCGTAAAAATCACGTGTTAGGCCGACATATTGATCTATGATAACAATGCCTGGAACGTCAAACAGGCGCAAAACTTCAAAACTAGCGCACCTCAGGATAGCCCGTAAAATAACGTCGATACGTCCCAGCGTCCATTTCTTGTTGAGCTTACCAGAAATAGCCGCATCAATAGCGTCTTGCTCGGCGACAACGCCAAGTACTAGCAGTTCGAAAAAATCTTTTTCCGCCGTGATTTCGCCGTCTCTGGCTGCATTTTCAAACCAATGATCATTAAATTCACGTACAACCAATTTAGACTTTTGGTCAGCCATCTCCATTTGATAAAGCGCCTGCACGGCGGAAAGGCGCGCGAGACGGCGGCGCGGAATATCAGGGGTGTGCGTGTTCATGCTCTAATCTTCGTTATCATTGCCAGTATCGGCTTTGGATAATTTTTCATCCGTAATAAAACTGCCAAAGTCCGAAACTTCGTGAAAATCTTTATAGACTGAGGCGTAGCGCACATAGCCGACACTATCGAGATGAGCAAGGCTTTCCATCACCATTTGGCCAATTTGATCAGATTGAACCTCATTATTCCCCAGACTTTCAAGGCGACGGATAATACCGCTAATCATGCGCTCGATTTGCTCTTGTTTGACAGGGCGTTTTTGCAAAGCAATCATGATGGAGCGCGTCAGTTTTTCACGGTCAAATGGCGTACGGCGGCCATTCTTTTTAACAACTGTAAGCTCTCGTAACTGGACGCGCTCGAACGTGGTGAACCGTGCGCCGCAGGATGTGCACAGGCGGCGGCGGCGGATAGCATTGCTATCCTCCGTATGACGGCTGTCTTTAACCTGACTGTCTTCACTGGCGCAAAACGGACACCGCATGGCTTACTCCTGATAAATTGGAAATTTAGCAGTTAGCACAGCTACCTTCTCGCGTACAGCCGCTTCGGCCTGCGCGTCGCCATCAGGGTTTTTAGCAAGCCCGTCCATGACCTGTGCCATGAGCTGTCCGATATACGCAAATTCAGCTTCGCCAAACCCGCGCGTTGTACCCGCCGGAGAGCCAACCCTTATGCCTGATGTGATGGTGAATTTTTCCGTATCAAACGGAATGCCGTTTTTGTTACAGGTGATGTTGGCGCGCTCAAGTGCGTGCTCGGCAAATTTGCCTTTCACCCCTTTTGGCCGCAAATCTATCAGCGC
>Ga0209633_10004887_pt1 | contig 11930 bp, 7 predicted proteins | sample Cruoilmetagenom1_FD_187290 | JGI IMG/M metagenome (GOLD analysis project Ga0209633, IMG submission 187290) | Oil polluted marine microbial communities from Coal Oil Point, Santa Barbara, California, USA - Sample 1 (SPAdes) (version 2) | ecosystem: Environmental > Aquatic > Marine > Oil seeps ... | reverse complement strand
GCAGTATCGAAAAAATGCGTGCAGATGTTAAAAATAATATGCAACGAGAGCTTGATGCGCGGCTAAAAAACACCATTAAACAAGCTGTAATGGATAAATTGCTGGAAACAAATAAAATAGATATACCAGAAGCCTTGATTCAACAGGAATCTGAGGTTTTACTTAAGCAAATGCAAAACAATTTAATGCAACAGGGTATGCAGCAAAACCAGTTGAGCATGGATGCTTCCATGTTCAAAGAGCAGGCAGAAAGACGCGTTGCCCTGGGTTTAATTATGTCCGAGATCGTCAAGCAAAAGGAAATTAAAGCAGATGCCGGTAAGGTCCGCAGTTATATTGAAGAGCTGGCCAGCAGCTATGAAAAGCCGGACGAAGTCATCAGGTATTATACTGATAAACAGCGTTTGGCCGAAGTTGAATCGATAGTAATGGAAGAACAGATTGTTGACTGGGTATTGGGTCAGGCGACCATTGAAGAGAAAGCGGTTTCATTTAATAAGTTGATGTATCCCGAAAAAGACTAAGGGTTAAAAGATGTTTCAAGCATAAAGGAAAATAAACTGTGACCGATAAAAAAAATAGTGATGATAGTTTCGGTATAACCAGTCAGCTGGTGCCGATGGTGGTAGAGCAGACCTCGCGTGGTGAACGCGCCTATGACATTTATTCGAGGCTGCTGAAGGAAAGGGTCATTTTTCTGGTTGGCCCGGTCGAAGACCACATGGCGAATCTGGTTGTCGCGCAGCTGTTATTTTTAGAATCGGAAAACCCGGATAAGGACATACACTTATATGTTAATTCCCCAGGCGGCTCAGTCACAGCAGGTATGTCGATCTACGATACCATGCAGTTTGTCAAACCCGATGTGAGCACCATGTGTATTGGCCAGGCTGCCAGTATGGGTGCGGTCTTACTGGCCGGTGGAGCTGCGGGTAAACGCTATTGCTTACCCCATTCACGGACTATGATTCACCAGCCACTGGGTGGCTTCCAGGGGCAGGCAACGGATTTTGAAATCCATGCCAAGGAAATACTGGGAATTCGGGAACGTTTGAATGCCATTCTTGCCAAACATACAGGGCAACCACTGGAGCGCATTCAACAGGATACTGACCGGGACTTTTTCATGAGTTCGGATGAGTCAGTTGAGTACGGCCTGATTGATGAAGTTATGAGCATGCGCAGTGGCGGTAAGACAGAAGGGAAAAAATAGCCTAAAGTTACCATAGAAAACTGTAGGTGTGAGTTTTCCAAAAGTTACAAAATGGACTTGCAAGAACGGCCATTTATGTGCATGGTTAGTGTAGAGCAAGTCTAATATGAGGTGAGGTTAGAGAAATGAGTGACGACAAGAACACAACGGGTGAAAACGGCAAGCTGCTGTATTGCTCGTTCTGTGGCAAAAGTCAGCATGAAGTCCGCAAATTGATTGCCGGGCCCTCGGTGTTCATCTGTGACGAATGTGTCGAACTGTGTAATGACATTATTCGGGAAGAAGTTCAGGAACAGGCCTCATCGGTTACCGGCAGTAAGCTGCCTACACCTCATGAAATTAATGACATCCTCGATGAATATGTCATTGGTCAGGAACGCGCCAAAAAAGTCCTGTCTGTGGCGGTATATAACCATTACAAACGTCTGGAAACAAGCCAGAAAAAGGACGAGGTCGAACTGGCCAAGAGTAATATTCTGCTCATCGGCCCTACCGGTAGCGGTAAAACCCTGTTGGCGGAGACGCTGGCCCGTCTGCTCAATGTCCCCTTTACGATCGCCGACGCCACCACCCTGACCGAAGCCGGTTATGTGGGTGAGGATGTGGAAAATATCATCCAGAAGCTGTTGCAGAAGTGCGATTACGATGTTGATAAGGCCCAGACCGGTATTGTCTATATCGATGAAATCGACAAAATTTCCCGCAAATCGGATAACCCATCGATTACACGTGATGTATCCGGTGAAGGTGTACAGCAGGCGCTGTTGAAACTGATTGAAGGGACCGTCGCTTCCGTTCCACCGCAGGGTGGCCGTAAACATCCACAGCAGGAATTCCTGCAGGTCGATACGGGGAATATCCTGTTTATCTGTGGCGGTGCCTTTGCCGGACTGGATCGCATCATCCGGGATCGTTCTGAAAAGGGCGGTATCGGTTTCGGTGCTGATGTCAAAGGCAAGGATGACCAGAAGAGCCTGAGTGATGTATTACACTCGGTAGAACCAGAAGATTTAATCAAATTCGGGCTGATCCCTGAATTTGTCGGCCGCCTGCCCGTGGTAGCCACCCTGAGTGAGTTGGACGAGGATGCCTTGATCCAGATCCTCACCGAACCAAAGAATGCGTTGACCAAGCAGTACCAGAAAATGTTCGAAATGGAAGGCTGTGAGCTGGAGTTTCGGGAAGATGCCTTACGCTCGGTTGCCCTGAAGGCAATGGAACGCAAGACTGGTGCGCGCGGTTTGCGCTCGATCCTTGAGTATGTCCTGCTCGACACCATGTACGATCTCCCATCACAGGAGAATCTCGAAAAAGTGGTCATTGATGACTCGGTAATCGAGGGTGAAGGCAAGCCGTTAATGCTCTATGAAGGCACGGAAAAGCGTGTCGCCTCATCTGACGAGTAAAAGCACCGAAAGACTACAGGACCTGCATGGTTTTGCAGGCATATTTGCTTCAACAGTTCGCAGCAATACTGTTGAAAACCCGTGCGTGCGTCCCCACAACAGGCTAGACCCACTAAATAAATTAACCTCAACCTGTGAGTATACCTAATGTCCCAAGTGATTGATGACCAAATGACGACCATCCCCATCCTGCCTTTGCGTGATGTTGTAGTCTATCCGCATATGGTAATACCTCTTTTTGTAGGACGGGAAAAATCCATCAAGGCGCTTGAGACGGCGATGGAAAATGACAAGCAGATTTTACTGGTGGCGCAAAAGAGTGCTGCCCAGGACGATCCCCAGCCTGAAGACGTCTATCGTATCGGCACGGTTGCCAGTATTTTGCAATTACTGAAATTACCTGATGGCACGGTCAAGGTTCTGGTTGAAGGTAATCGCCGCGCCAAGGTTTTGCATTTTATCGGTGAAGATGATTTCTTTTCGGCCCAGGTAGTGAATATTGAAGATGATACATTGGATGAACGTGAAGCCGAGGTATTGATTCGTTCCCTGACGACGCAATTTGATCAATACGTCAAACTCAACAAGAAAGTCCCTCCCGAGATTTTAAGTTCCCTGTCCAGCATCGATGATCCCGGCCGCCTGGTGGACACCATTGCCGCACACATGTCATTAAAGATCGACGAGAAACAAAAGATTCTCGAAATCGATGGCATGCGTGAACGCTTCGAACACCTGATGGGCATCATGGAATCAGAAATCGATCTACTGCAGGTCGAAAAACGTATCCGTGGCCGTGTCAAACGACAGATGGAAAAGAGCCAGCGCGAGTATTACCTGAATGAACAAATGAAGGCCATTCAGAAAGAACTGGGTGATATGGATGATGTGCCCAATGAAATAGAAGAGCTGGAGCAAAAGATCGAAAAGGCCGGTATGTCGAAAGAGGCCAAGACCAAGGCCAAGGCAGAAATGGGTAAGCTGAAAATGATGTCGCCCATGTCCGCTGAAGCCACCGTTGTCCGGAATTACCTGGACTGGCTGGTAAATGTACCCTGGAAGAAGCGTACCAAGATTCGCCATGATCTGGCCGAGGCCGAAAAGGTACTGGAAGAAGATCACTACGGTCTGGAGAAGGTCAAGGAACGCATCCTTGAATACCTGGCCGTACAGCAACGCGTTAAACAAATGAAGGGAGCCATCCTGTGTCTGGTTGGTCCGCCCGGGGTGGGTAAGACCTCCCTGGGTAAATCCATTGCCCGTGCGACTCACCGTAAATTTATGCGTATGTCGCTTGGTGGGGTACGTGATGAGGCTGAAATTCGTGGTCACCGTCGAACCTATATCGGTTCCATGCCCGGCAAGATTGTCCAGAACCTGTCCAAGGTTGGCACCCGCAATCCGTTATTCCTGCTCGATGAAATCGATAAGATGGCCATGGACTTCCGCGGTGATCCTGCTTCGGCCTTGCTTGAGGTGCTGGACCCGGAACAGAACAACACATTTAATGACCACTACCTGGAAGTAGATTACGATTTGTCCGAAGTGATGTTTGTGGCCACGTCAAACTCCATGAATATACCCGGTCCCTTGCTGGATCGTATGGAAGTGATTCGTTTGTCAGGCTACACCGAGGACGAGAAGGTCAATATTGCCAAGCAATATCTGGTTGATAAGCAAATAAAAAATAATGGCTTGAAGAATGAGGAGCTGAGTATCTCCGAAGATGCCATTCGTGACATGGTCCGTTACTATACCCGTGAAGCGGGTGTTCGTAATCTGGAACGTGAGATTGCCAAGGTTTGTCGCAAGGTTGTGAAAGAAGTGTTGCTTAAACCGCGCGACAAAAAAATTGTCATTTCGTCTAAAAATCTGGAAAAGTATCTTGGTGTGCAGCGTTTCCGCTTTGGTTCCGCCGAAGAAAACGATCAGGTTGGTCAGGTTGTCGGATTGGCCTGGACGGAAGTCGGGGGTGAACTACTGACGATTGAAACGGCTGTCATGCCCGGGAAAGGGAAGAACAGTGTGACCGGTCAGCTGGGTGATGTGATGAAAGAATCCATTCAGGCGGCCATGACCGTTGTCCGTAGTCGTGCCGAGGTTTTGGGCATTGAGGATGAGATCTTTGAGAAAAAAGACATCCATGTCCATGTACCGGAAGGGGCTATTCCCAAGGACGGCCCCAGTGCGGGTGTCGGTATGTGTACGGCACTTGTCTCGGCCCTGACAAATATACCGGTACGGGCTGATGTGGCTATGACCGGTGAGATTACCCTGCGTGGTGAGGTTCTACCGATTGGCGGTTTGAAGGAAAAGTTGCTGGCGGCACATCGCGGTGGTATCAAGACCGTTTTGATTCCTGATGAAAACCGTCGTGACCTAACTGAAATACCAAAAAATATTCAACAGGATCTGGATATTAAACCGGTTAAGTGGATTGATGAGGTTCTTGAGGTTGCGCTGCAGCATAAGCCCGAACCAAGGGCAAAAAGCAGCGGTGATGCCATTGTGAAAGAAGATAAATCGACCAAGTCCGGCAAGGGCAGTTCTATCCGTACTCACTAACAATTTATAAATATTTTAAACAACCGGCCGGTATATGCATAAATATTGCACAATACTGGCCGGTTTTAGTCTGGATGATTGGACGTAAGCTTGTGTCAAGCATAAAATCAGTATATTTTCTCGACTACTCGCTTGACCTGTCGTTAACTCGATTGGTATAAGTTTCACTGTTAAAAATAATACCTGCCGCCCTACTGCGGCGTTTCGTTTATTACCACCCAACATATAAGGGGAGCACTAGTGAATAAAACAGAACTAATTGATGCTGTAGCCGGAGGCGCCGATATTTCCAAAGCCGACGCTACTCGTGCAGTCGATGCCGTGGTTGAACAAATTACCAATGCACTCAAATCGGGCGATCAAGTTACTCTGATTGGCTTTGGCACCTTTGCCGTCAAAGACCGGGCAGCTCGCACCGGCCGTAATCCACGAACCGGTGAGCCAATTGATATTAAGGCGTCAAAAGTTCCTGGATTTAAGGCTGGTAAAGCCCTTAAGGATGCCGTAAACTAGCGCGCCTTTGAAGGGGAGCGGGTGGTTAGCTCAGCTGGGAGAGCATCGCCCTTACAAGGCGAGGGTCGGGGGTTCGAACCCCTCACCACCCACCAAGTTAGGACCGGTAGTTCAGCTGGTTAGAATGCCGGCCTGTCACGCCGGAGGTCGCGGGTTCGAGTCCCGTCCGGTCCGCCATATAAAGGGCGCGTCTATGTTACATAGTCCGCCCTTTTTTTATTTATACTGTCTATAGTAATTCCAGGATTCGAGATTTATGCTGCAGACTATTCGAGAACATGCCCAGGGCGTTATCGTCTGGACTATTGTTGGGCTGATTATTGTCACCTTTGCCCTGTTCGGTTTGAGTTCCTATCTGTCAGGTTCATCCCAAAATTATGTCGCCAGCATTAATGGTGTCGAAATTGATGAAAACGAATTCCGTCGCGAATTGCAGAACTACCAGACACGTTTGCAACAAATGCTGGGCAAGAATTTTCGAGCCGATATGTTTAATCCTCAAATGATTAAGCAGGAAGTCGTCAACGGTTTGATTTCAAGAGAATTGATGACCCAGTATCTGGATGAGCAGAATTTTCAGGTTGCACCGGGCAAACTGGCAGCGAAAATTCATGCTATCGATGCATTCAAGGATGAGAGCGGGCAGTTTTCCAAGGCACGCTATTTTGAATTGATCAATCGACAGGGTATGTCGGAATCATTTTTTGAAAATCAACTGGCCCGTGATGTGGCCTCACAGTTTGTTCAGTCAGGAATCAGCCAGAGTGATTTTGCCACCGACACGGAGGTGCAGCAGTTTTTACGCCTCAATAATCAGCGACGTGACATCGGTTATCTGACAATCTCAATGAAGGCCTATCTGAAAAAGGCCCGGGCTTCGAATAAGCAAATCGAGGACTATTACAATAGCCATAAAAATGAATTCATGAATCCGGAAAAATTAAGCGTCGAGTATGTTGAGCTTGATCTGGATAAACTGGCAAAGGGCTATGTGGTTAGTGATGAGACGATTCAGCAGCACTATGATAGCCATCGTCAAAGTTATGTCAGTCAGCCGGAACAGCGCAAGGTGCATCACATCCTGATTAAAGTGGATGACAAGACGGATGAACCGACGGCCTTACAGAAAGTGCTTGATGTACTCAAGCGTTTAAAGAAGGGTGAATCCTTCAGCAAGTTGGCAAAGGAGTTGTCACAGGATCCGGGTTCGGCAAAACAGGGCGGTGATCTGGGTTTCTTCGGTCGGGGCGTCATGGACAAGGCCTTTGAAGAAAGCGCCTTCAGTTTGCAAAAAGGTAAGGTCAGCAAGCCAGTTCGCTCTGCCTTTGGTTTTCACCTGATCAAACTGGATGAGATCAATACCGCGAAGGTCAAGACCTTCAATGATGTTAAGGACGACATCAAAAAGGAACTGCAGATTCAGCAGGCCGAGCAAACATTTTATGAATTGTCAGAAAAACTTAACAATATTACCTATGAACATCCCGGTTCCTTGCAACCCGTAAACGATGAGCTTGGTTTGGCAATACAAAAGACCACCTTGTTTGACAGGAGTGGTGGTAAGGGGATCGCGGCAAAAGAAAAGGTCTTCGCGGCGGCCTTCAGTGATGAGGTATTGAATCTGGGGCGCAACAGTGACCTGATTGAACTGAGTGACTCCCATCTGCTTGTTCTTCGCAAGCTTGAGCATCAACAGGCTTCACAAAAGAAACTGGCAGAAGTTCGCACACAAATTCAGCAACGTCTGCGTCAGCAGGTCGCCAGGCAAAAGCTTAATGAGCAACTGCAAAAGGCTCGACAACGCCTGGAAAACAATGAGTCACCGAAAAAGCTTGCCAGGGCCATCAAGGGTGCAAAATGGATCCGGATGGGCCTGATTCATCGAACGGATAAAAATGAGAAATCCAAAAAGTCGCGTAAGCTGGATCCACAGGTGCGTCGCAAGGCCTTTGCCCTTCCCATACCTCAGGAAAAGAAACCGAGTTGGGCTACGCTTGACCTGGCCAATGGTGATGGTGTTGTAGTCGGGCTTTACAGGGTTAAACTGACAGACAAACAAAAGCAGACAGGGCAGGATCAGCAGCGGCTTGCCCAAAGCAATGGCAGTGCATTGTTTGCTCGTTTGCTGGAACAGCAACGCATGCAGGCCGATATCGAGATAAATCTCCCAAAGGATAGCGAGTAAGTCAGTAGCAGGGTATGACTGGCCGTGTCAGCCTGAAAGGATTGGAATCCACCGATGCCTAAACTTCAATTACACTGGCAAATTATTATGGCACTGACGCTGGCGGTGCTGGCTGGCTTGTCTTTTTCTGTCGATAGCAGTTTATTCGGCATACACATTTATGCCGTATTCGACTTTGTCGGGACGTTGTTTCTGAATGCCCTGAAGATGATCATCGTCCCCCTGATTGTTGCTTCCCTGATAACCGGTATCGCCGGCATCGGTGGCAGCCAGGGGCTGGGGCGTCTGGGCAGCAAGGCCATCCTGTTCTATATGACGACCAGCCTGTTGGCGATCCTGACCGGTCTGTTTTTCGTTAATCTCTTTAACCCCGGTATCATCGATGGCCTGCCGGCCAGGGATATCCTTGGTCTGTCGGCCGATCAGGTTTCGATCGTTGAATCGAAAGTGGCTGGCAAGGGTGTCTCAGATATCGCCGGTGTTTTTCTCAGTATGGTGCCCACCAATATTGTTGCCGCAGCAGCCAATGGCCAGATGCTGGGCCTGATATTCTTTAGCATCCTGTTTGGTTACTTCATGACCCGCATCAGCGAGCCCTATGCCGAGGCACAGTTTAATTTCTGGCAGGGCCTGTTTGAGGTCATGATGAAGATCACCGAATGGGTGATGAAATTTGCACCTGTTGGTGTCTTTGCCCTGGTGGCCAAGGTGGTGATGACCACCGGCCTTGGCGCCTTTAAACCTCTGCTGGTCTTTTTCTTTACCGTATTGCTGGCGCTGCTGGCGCATGCATTTATTGTTCTGCCGCTGATGCTTAAACTGCTGACCCGTTTGAAGCCGGTCAGACAGTACCAGGCAATGGCCCCTGCACTGCTGACGGCCTTTTCAACGGCGTCTTCGTCGGCGACACTACCAATGACCATGGATTGCGTGGAAAAAAATGCCGGGGTGTCCAACCGGACCAGCTCCTTTGTCCTGCCCCTGGGGGCGACCATCAATATGGACGGTACCGCCCTGTATGAGTGTGTGGCGGCCCTGTTTATCGCCCAGGCCTATGGCCTGGAGTTGAGCCTGGCAACCCAGTTTACGGTCGTGGTGGTGGCCCTGCTGACCTCTATCGGGGTAGCCGGTATCCCGGCGGCCAGCCTCGTGGCCATATCGATCATCCTCGGCACCATCGGCTTGCCTGCGGAGGGCATCGGGCTGATACTGGCGGTCGACAGGGTGCTGGATATGTGCCGTACGGCGGTGAATGTATTCAGCGATTCCTGTGGGGCGGTGATTATTGCCCACAGTGAGGGAGAAAAGGCCCTGCTTGTGGATACCAAACCGGCCTGATAGCAGCGGCTATCAGGCCGGTTTTATTCGTTCTAGGCGCCCAGCGGGCGCATCCCGATCGTACTGTAACCGGAATCTACATAGGTGATTTCACCGGTGATGCCGTTGGCCAGATCCGAACAAAGGAAGGCGGCGGCATTGCCCACATCCTCAATGGTGATGTTGCGTCGCAAGGGCGCAGTATTTGCCACCTCATCGAGCATTTTGCGGAAATTGCTGATCCCGGCGGCCGCCAGGGTCCTGACTGGCCCGGCTGAGATGCCGTTGACGCGGATACCGCTGGGGCCCAGGTTCTGGGCCATATAGCGTACATTGGCCTCCAGGCTGGCTTTGGCCAGGCCCATGACATTGTAGTTCGGCATGGCCCGTACTGCGCCCAGATAGCTCAAGGTCAGCAGGGAACCATTGCGGCCTTCGATCATGGCCCGTCCGGACTTGGCCATGGCGGTGAAACTGTATGAGCTGATCTCATGGGCTATGTTAAACCCGCTACGGGTGACAGAGTCCAGGTAATCGCCCTCCAGTTCCTCTTTGGGGGCAAAGGCGACAGCATGGACGATACTATCCAGCCCATCCCAGCGTTGGCCAAGCGCGCTGAATACGGCATCAATTTCTTCGTCACTGCTGACGTCACAGGGCAGGACAATATCAGAGCCTAGTTCGGCGGCCATTTTGATGACCCGATCCTTGAGCCGTTCATTCTGGAAGGTAAATGCCAGTTCGGCCCCTTCTCTGTGCATGGCCTGGGCAATCCCCCAGGCGATTGAACGATTGCTGGCCAGACCCGCGATCAAAGCCCGCTTACCTTGCAAAAAACCCATATATTTACCTCGTCTTATGTCAACAGTGTTTTTACTGTGCGATATACTTTAGTATCACAATTCTAATTCACTCTATAATACAACCGATACAGTCGCTAAACTAGTTCAACAGGCTTATTAAATCTTGAATAATAATGTGTTCTCATATATATGGCGATAGTGACTTTGGAACAGATGATTGAAGAATCTGAAGATTGAACTCAATATTTTTAATTTCTTAACTTTATTTCAACAGGTGTTTGTATGATGCGGCGTTTTTCAGTCCGGGATGTAGTATTGCTCAGTGCCCTAACGTTGATCTTACTGACTATCATTCTGGCGATGTATATGGTCGATCGTCAGTGGCTCAAAATGACCGGGATGCAGCAGACAATGCAGGAGCAGGCCGAAGATCTGCGTGGCTTGCGGTTGCATATGCGTAATATTGAGCGGCGTATTCAGGCTGGTGGGGTGGCCAAGGGCAATGCGGCTGACGAAACCGTGGCCATGGCATTCCAACGTGCGCAACAGGCCACACGCATGGCCGGTTATAGCCAGGGGGACTGGCTGGTTATGGCCTTTGGCATGGGCCTGAAGACGATTACCCCGCTGGTTTCCACCGATGCTTATTCTAGCGAGGTACAGGCCTATGTCCTGGAATCGCTCCTGACCCGTGATCCGGACACCCTGGAATGGCATGGTTTGTTGGCGAAAAGCTGGTTAGTGAGTAAAGACGGCCTGCGTTTCACCTTTCAGTTGCGCCGTGATGTGAAGTTCTCGGATGGCAGGCCCTTGACCGCTGCCGATGTGGCGTTCACGTTTAACTTTATTATGAATGCCGCGATAGCGGCACCGCGTGACCGGGCCTACTATGAGAAGATTGCCTCTGTTACTGCAAAGGGCGACTATGAAGTTGTGTTCCGCTTCAAGGAACCTTATTTTAACAGTCTCTCGCTTGCGGGGAGCATGTCGATCCTGGCCAAACACTTTTACCAACCCTATCTGCAACACCCTGAACGTTTTAACCAGTCAAAAGGCTTGCTAATCGGTACCGGGCCTTACCGGCTCAAGGATCCTAAAGCTTGGACGCCGGATCAGGGACTGGTGGAGCTGGAACGCAACCCCCGTTATTGGGGGCCGGTACAACCGAGTTTTGATCGGGTTTTGTGGAAGGTAATAGAAAATGACAGTGCCCGTCTAACCACCTTTCGAAATGGTGAGCTTGATATTTATAGTGCACGCCCCCTTGAAAACAAAAAATTACGCAAAGACAAGGGCCTGACGCAACGCAGCCAACAATTTGAATATATGAGTCCCACGGCTGGCTATTCGTATATCGGCTGGAATCAGGAACGCAATGGTAAGCCAACTCGGTTTGCGGACAAGCGCGTGCGTCAAGCCATGACCTATTTGACCGATCGACAGCGCATCATCAGTGAGATCTTTCTGGGCTATGCCGAAGTGGCGGTGAGTCCCTTCAGCCCGCGCAGCAAACAACACAAGGCCTCGATTACGCCGCGCAGTTATGATCTGCAAAAGGCCCGTTCACTGCTAAAAGCCGCCGGTTATGCCGATCGAAACGGCGACGGGGTGCTGGAAGACACGCAAGGTAAACCGTTCGAGTTTGAAGTCGTCTATTTTCAGGACAGTGAAGATACCAAACGCCTGGTGTTGTTCCTGAAGGATACCTACGCCCGCGCGGGGGTGCTGTTGCGCCCCAAACCCACTGAGTGGTCGGTCATGCTGGATCTGGTCGACAAGAAAAACTTTGATGCCATTACGCTGGGCTGGACCAGTGGTGTCGAGGTCGATATCTACCAGATGTTCCACAGCAGTCAGCGTGTTGCCGGTGGGGATAACTTCGTTAACTATAATAACCCCCGCATGGACAAACTAATCGACAAGGCCCG